>Ga0209633_10001071_pt1 | contig 29538 bp, 33 predicted proteins | sample Cruoilmetagenom1_FD_187290 | JGI IMG/M metagenome (GOLD analysis project Ga0209633, IMG submission 187290) | Oil polluted marine microbial communities from Coal Oil Point, Santa Barbara, California, USA - Sample 1 (SPAdes) (version 2) | ecosystem: Environmental > Aquatic > Marine > Oil seeps ... | reverse complement strand
TTTAACGACTGCCCCATCCTGGTTGATGCCGATCCAGTCATACAGAAACTAGAGTCCTCTGTAAAAGAAGGAAAGAAAGTTTTGGTTGGGTTTCGCCTGAGCGATGTCTCTTTTAAGCCCTTTCTGTATAGAAAAGGTGAAAATGAGGGGAAGCCTGGCACTTCGACAACTGGCGATCTCAGCTCTATTGATTGGGCGAAGGTTGACGGGGAAACTGTTTATTCGAGACCGAAATTAGAAGCAGAAGCATGTGTGCCCTCCTCTTCGCAACCGACTGGTGACGATGTGCCAGAACTGGTAGAAGGTCAGGGCATTCCTGTCTGAAAACTTCTAGGAGACAGACTGTTTTCAGCAGTCTGTCTTTTCTTCAATGATTCCAGGAGATCAAAATGGCCGGACAAAGCGAGGTATGTTTTGCAACAGCTGGTGGGATTAAAGGTGATCGTGATAATTTTTTTCAAAAAAACATTATGACTCATTTTTGTAATCCTGACTGGCAAGGGAACTGGGTAAATTCAGATCAAGTCTTCGCAGGTCCTTTTTGCAAGGTTCCCTGGGATGACGTTCCTTTTTAATTAATGTAATGAGTCCATATTTTGGACTCATTGCCATTCTTTTTTTATTTTTAACCCAACGGGGAAACCATTCCCTGTTGGGGCTGGTTTCTCCTTTTTTAAACAAGCGGAGAAATACAATGCTCTATTTTAAAACTGAATCAGGTCACTATCGTACGGCAAGAGAAGATGATGTTATTGCTGAGGCAACATCCATATATGACCGATATTTTATACGTGGTACAGACATGAATAGTCATGTTAAGGCCCGCGAATATATCAAATTAAAACTGGCTTCCTTGGAACATGAAGTTTTTGTCTGTTTATTTCTAGACAATCATCATAGATTAATTTCTTTCGATGAAATGGCTCGTGGCACAATCGATGGAGCCAGTGTTTATCCGCGTGAAATTGTAAAAACAGCGTTGCAGCACAATGCAGCAGCAATCATTTTTGCTCATAATCATCCATCCGGGTTAACAGAACCCAGTATGGCTGATAAGGCTATCACCACTAAATTGAAAAAAGCATTAAAACTGATTAATGTTCGAGTGCTTGATCATTTTATTATTGGTGAAGGCAACCCTTATTCTTTTGCTGAAAATGGCTTGATATAAGGAGGTTGATATGTCGGAATATAAAGTAACCTGGGCAATTGATATTGAGGCCAATAGCGCGGAAGATGCGGTGAACCAGGCGTGTGATTACATTAAAGATGGCAGTTCTCAGGCTCATGTTTTTGAGGTTGAAGATCATCAAGGCAATAAAGTTCTAATCGATTTGGATGATGATACGACAAACCTAGTCACTTCTAAGCCTATTCAAGTAGCGGTGGTTATAGAAGGAGGGCTGGTGCAGAGTATTATATCCAACCTATCAAATGTGTTACCCGATCAGGTATTTGTTATTGATTATGATGATGACGGCTGGGAACCGGATGATATATCACCCGTTATCCAGTCTGATGGATCAATGTCTGGTGCTCATGTTTATTCGTTAAATCCTGAATGTCCCTCTATTGATTTAGCAGCGCTTATTGAACAGTTTGATTAATTAATATTTTATAACCCGCAGGGAAAACAATCCCTGTGGGCATTGTTTTCCCTTTTTTTAAGAGAAAAACGATGATTGAAACAAAAGGGTTATTTTAAAAAATTTTAAAGAAAAGCAAGTTTTTTAAAAAAGCAGCTTTTATTATTTTTACCGTGGTTACTGCGTATTCAGTAACAACCCTTTGCTATCGCGAGTCTGCATAACATCCGATAGCCGGTTCCTGCGGGAATCGTTTGCAGGCGTTTTTTATTTTTAACCCAACCAGGGAAACCATTCCCTGTGGGTCAATGTGTTTCTTTGGTTTATACAACCTGGAGAAATATCATGCAATTAAGTTCACGTTTTGCTGCACGTAGTCATGTTACCCGTGCAGATTACCCTTTACTCGATAGTCAATTAAAAGCATTTGTGCCTTCGATTTATGCCGATACAGCGCATGAATCACGCTCAGACAAATATGCTCATATTCCAACAATTACCGTTCTTGATGCACTTAGAAAAGAAGGATTTGAACCCTTCATGGCTTGTCAAGCCCGTGTGCGTGATGAAACCAAACTTGGATTTGCCAAACACATGCTGCGTTTACGTCATGCCTCTCAAATAGGTTCTGAAAATGAAGACGGAACCAATGAGGTTATTTTACTAAATTCTCATGACGGTTCATCTTCATATCAGATGCTGGCCGGTTGTTTTCGTTTTGTTTGTCAAAACGGAATGGTCTGTGGCGATACGTTTCAAGACGTTCGAGTTCAACATCGAGGAAACGTTGTTGATAATGTCATTGAAGGAGCTTATGAAGTTCTAAGCAACTTCGATAAAGTCTCTGAATCAAGAAAAGAAATGGCTTCTATCGTATTATCTGAAGATGAACAGATAGCTTTTGCTAATGCAGCGCTTCCTTTGCGTTTTTCAGAATCTGAAGAAAAGCCACTTCCAACCAGCGTGTTAAAACTTCGACGGTCTGCCGATAAAGCTAACGATTTATGGACAACATTTAACGTTGTTCAGGAGAATTTAGTCAAAGGCGGTATTTATCGTAGAACACGGAAAGGGAAATTATCTAAAACGCGTAAAATCAATGGGATTGACGGCAATATTCGCTTAAACAAGGCTCTCTGGACATTGGCAGAGGCCATGACAGAATTAAAACAAGCCGCATAATCACATTTTTTATATTTTAACCCAGCCGGGGAATATCATTTCCCTTTAGGACTGTGATTTTCTCCGGTTTTTTGGAGAAAATTATGATTGAAAATGATATAGAACCCTATCTTACATGGGATACCTTTCAAATCATCCAACGACAGGCTGATTATTTATTCGAGTGCGGATATTTCAAAGATGAAACACAAGCTTTTGTTTCTGCATCACAGGATGCTGATTTATTAGAGTTTGAATGGGAAAATCTTCTTGAGGTGTTGACCGATAAACTACAGGAACTAAACCCTGGCGGTTATTGGGTTGGAGAAGTCAAACAATTTGGGTGGCGAAAAGAAAATGGGGTTAAACAATTTAACGCCGATGATGGAAAAATATTCCTGCAAGAAATTTTACCTCAAACCGAATGTAGTTTTCGTCTTTTTTGTTTAAAAGATCAAATTCTTATTCAAAATTTTCACCACGACTCACCTACTGGTGATGAATGGTACATCATAAAACGCGACAACACAGCATCAAGTGAAGCCGCTTAACTATTAAAATAAAAAAATAAAACCCCTCTGTTTGAGGGGCATTCTTAGAAGACTGTTCATACCGGTCTTTTAAGAATGGATTCTTATCGTGGTTACTGCGTATTCAGTTACAACCCTTTGCTATCGCGAGTCTGCGTTACATTCATTATCCGATAGCCGGTTCCTGCGGGAATCGTTTGCAGGCGCTATTAGTACTTTATTTAAGCCAACCGGGGAATATCATTCCTCGCGTTGCGTAGATGTGTTTTTCGGTAATTTTTTAATCAATGGAGAACACCCATGAAAGAAGTAGCAATGAAAGTAAACCAGGAAAACCTGGTTAAAGGCTTGAAATATAGTTTTACCCATAAAACAACTGTACTTGGCGAACTGATGCAAAATGCTCGTCGAGCAGGTGCCAGTCAAGTGAATTTCAATTTTGACCCAACCACTAACTTGATCAATTGAACCTTGATGCCACAGCAAAAATGCAAGTAGCAGACATGCTTCAATCACTCCTTAAGCAAGCTGAGAAAGATGCCGAACAACTGTATGCCAAGGATGCTCAAGGATGCTGAACTCCAGGCTAAAGATAAGGAAATACAGCAAAAAGACTTCAAAATTCAGGCACTGACCTATGAACTCGCCAACATTCAGCGAATTCGCTATGGGGTCAAAAATGAAAGTTTAGCGCCGTTACAACGGGATATCCGGAGATAGAAGTCTTAATCTACATGTAGAGATTGCAATCAGTCTTTAGTCAGTTATTTATGAACCAACCAATAACCCTTAACGGTATTTTTTTGTTGGTTTGTCCAATTATATAAGCAACAAGGAGAGTTATTCTGTCGTATCATAAGTATAAATAATAAAGCTCTATTTTTTGCCTAAGCTAAAATTTAATAATAGTGCTATAAATTAACAAAAAGGAATTATCTCGAACAATGGCAATAAAAAAGAACGAACTATACTCATCACTATGGGCAAGCTGTGATGAACTCCGTGGTGGGATGGATGCCTCTCAATATAAGGATTATGTATTGACACTGTTGTTTATGAAATACGTGTCAGATAAATATGCGGGTGATCCGTATGGCATGATTGATGTACCCGAAGGTGGTTCTTTTGATGACTTAGTAACGCTAAAAAATGATAAAGAAATTGGCGACAAAATTAATATTATTATCGGCAAACTGGCGGAAGAGAATGATTTAAAAGGCGTGATTGACGTTGCTGACTTTAATGATGAAGATAAGCTCGGCAAAGGTAAAGACATGGTGGATCGTCTTACCAAGCTTATTGGGATTTTTCAGGGATTAAACTTTTCCGCTAATCGTGCCGAAGGCGATGATCTTTTGGGGGACGCATACGAATATTTAATGCGTCACTTTGCAACCGATTCCGGGAAAAGCAAGGGACAATTTTATACTCCATCTGAAGTGTCACGTATTTTGGCTAAAGTGGTTGGCATTAGCAGTGAAACTGATCAGGCACAAACTGTTTATGACCCTACTTGTGGTTCAGGTTCATTATTATTAAAAGCAGCGGATGAAGCCCCGCGTGGCTTGTCTATTTTTGGTCAGGAAATGGATAATGCCACTGCCGCGTTAGCGCGGATGAACATGATTTTGCATGATAATGTTACCGCTAAAATCTGGCAGGATAATACCTTGGCAAGTCCTCAATGGAAAGACGGACAAGGAAACCTTAAAACCTTTGATTTTGCCGTTGCCAATCCACCATTCTCGTTTAAATCTTGGAGTAGTGGTATTAATCTCACCAATGATGAATTTAAACGCTTTGAATATGGTATTCCACCAGATAAAAATGGAGATTTTGCTTTTTTACTGCATATCCTTAAATCACTCAACAGCATGGGCAAAGGGGCGGTGATTTTACCGCATGGGGTTTTATTTCGGGGCAATGCCGAAGCGCGTATTCGTGAGAAATTAATTCATCAAGGCTATATCAAAGGCATCATAGGTCTTCCTTCTAACCTGTTTTACGGTACGGGAATTCCTGCTTGTATTATCATCATGGATAAAGAACATGCCAGTGCACGTAAGGGCATTTTTATGCTTGATGCTAGCAAAGGCTTTATAAAAGACGGTAATAAAAATCGTCTGCGTAGTCAGGATATTCATAAAATAGTGGATGTTTTTACCAAGCAACTTGAACTCCCGCGTTTCAGCCGCATGGTTAGTTTTAGTGAAATTGCTGATAATAACTTTAATCTCAATATTCCCCGTTACATTGATAGCAGTGAAACAGAAGATCTACATGATTTAAGCGCCCATTTATCAGGAGGCATTCCCAATGCCGATATTGATGCGTTGGATGCCTATTGGCAGGTGTTTCCTACCCTGCGAGCGACATTATTCAAAACAGAAAGAGCAGGCTATAGTGATTCTTTAGTTGAGCCACAACAGGTTAAAACCACCATTCTTGAACACCCAGAATTTACAGCTTTTGCAGAAAAAGCCTTGGCACTTTTTAAAAAATGGCAGCAACAAACCCAACTTAAAGACATAGCCATTGGCGATAAACCGAAAGCACTTATTTATCGGCTGTCAGAAAGTTTATTAAACGACTATGCCGAAGCAGATTTACTCAGCAAATACGATATTTATCAAATTCTGATGGATTACTGGGAAGAGCTGATGCAGGATGATGTTTATGTATTAACTCAAGATGGCTGGGCAGCAGGTAAACAACTGCGTGAGTTGGTGGCTAAAAAAGGTGAGAAATTAAAAGAAACACCTGACTTGATTATCAATAAAGCAAAATACAAAGCCGAATTAATTCCACCGGCCTTATTGATTAAGCGTTATTTTCAAGCTGAGCAAACCGCGCTTGAACAACTGCAAACCGAATTAGATACTGCGACTCAAACGCTAGAAAGTTTTATCGAGGAACATAATGGTGAAGAAGGCTTATTAGTCGATGCACAAACTGATGCAGGGAAAATATCTAAAGCCAGTGTCGCGGCACGATTAAAACTAGCGATAGATGCCGATGAGATTCAGGTTTTAAAACAGTGTCAACAACGGATTGAAGCAGAAGCCAAAGCCAAGAAAGTAGTTAAAGACGCACAGGAAAAACTGGATAAACAGGTATTTGCCAAATACCCCACCTTGACGGAACAAGACTGCAAAACGCTGGTAGTGGATGATAAATGGTTGGCACTGTTAGAAGGGAATATTCAGGCAGAGATTGAGTGCGTTACTCAACAATTAGCCAATCGCGTTAAAACCTTGGAAGAAAGGTATGCTGAACCCCTGCCGCAAATTACTGAAGAAGTAAATATGTTATCGACTAAGGTGGATGAGCATTTAAATCGAATGGGCTTGGTATGGTGATGGTTACGGAAGCTCAGGCTAGGTATTTAAAGACTGGTAAAGAAGAGCAGGCCGTTTCAGAAAAGAGTGATTGTCCTGATGGTTATAAGTTGAGTGAGGTTGGTCTGATTCCTAATGATTGGCGTGTAAAGCCAATTGGTGATGTTTTAAGTATTCGGCATGGGCGCTCTCAAAAGGAGGTTGTCCGTATTGATGGAATGTATCCTGTTTTAGGAACAGGAGGAGAAATTGATAGAACAAATATCCCGCTTTACTCAAAACCATCAGTATTAATTGGTCGCAAAGGAACTATTAATAAGCCTAGATTCATTGATACGCCTTTTTGGACAGTTGATACTCTTTTTTACTCTGAAATTAATGAGGTAAATGATGCAAAGTTTATATTTTATAAATTTTGTTTGATTGACTGGATGTCTTATAACGAAGCATCAGGAGTTCCTAGTTTAAATGCTTCAACTATTGAAAATATCCCTTTTTCTTTTCCTATAAACAAGAGTGAACAAACTGCTATAGCCAAAGCCTTATCCGATGTCGATGCCTTAATCACCTCATTAGAAAAATTGATCGCAAAAAAACAAGCGATCAAAACTGCCACCATGCAACAACTGCTAACAGGCAAAAAACGCTTGCCAGGTTTTGGTGAAGGAAAAGGCTACAAACAAACAGAACTGGGCGAGATTCCTGAGGATTGGGATATTACAAAGCTAGGGTGTTTAGGTGAATTTAAAAATGGAATAAATAAAGAAAGTTCTGCTTTTGGTCATGGTTCTCCTTTAGTTAATTTGATGGATGTTTTTGGCGTTTCATCAATAACTCCTAATGGCCTGATTGGTTTAGTAAAAAGCTCAAAGTTAGAACAAAAAATGTATGATTTAAACCAAGGAGATGTGATTTTTATTAGATCTTCTGTAAAGCCATCAGGCGTGGGGCTTACTGCCGTAGTTGAGGAAGATATTCCAAGTGCTGTTTTTTCAGGTTTTTTGATACGATTTAGAGATAAAGGAAATTTAGATAATCAATATAAAAGACATTGTTTTTATGAAGAAGGCTTTAGACGAAGAGTTATAGCATCAAGCTCAGTAAGTGCTAACACTAATATTAATCAGGATAGCCTTAAGCAATTATTAAAGGTCTTTCCCAGTTCAAAAAAAGAACAAGGTGCTATTGCTACTGTATTATCTGAAATGGATATAAATATTGAACAACTGCGAGTACGCTTAACTAAAACTCAACAAATCAAACAAGGCATGATGCAAGAATTACTGACTGGTAAAACGCGTTTAATTTAGCTGTTTTAAGTAATAATGCTAGAATTTAACCATGGCTACTGAATATGCACAGATTAAACCCGAAAATATTCGCTGGGCACGTGAACGTGCTCAGCTGGATATTGCTGTGCTTGCCAAAAAATTGAATATAGCCGATGAAAAACTGCTCGGTTGGGAAAGTGGTAAAGACAAAATAACGTTTAAACAGGCGCAAAAATTAGCGGATCAATTGCTTATTCCTTTTGCGTATTTGTTTTTAAATCATTTTCATGAGGATCAACTGCCTATTCCTGATTTACGCACCATAGAAAACCAAAGTGTTAATGTAGCCAGTGTTGAGTTACGCAAGATCATTGCAAATGTTCAGGAACAGCAACAATGGTATAAGGATTATTGTGTTGCTCAAGGGGTTACACAAATCAAGTTTGGCAGACGGTTTAGCCTTGATAGTCCTGTTGCCGATATTGTTGCCGATATGCGTAGCCAACTAAATATGCAGAATAGTCAACGTAAAGGAAGCTGGCACTATTTTTTAAGATTACTTATAAAAAATAGTGAAGCACTCGGTATTTTGGTAATGCGACAAGGTGATTTAGGTCACCATAGCAAACCTTTATCTGTAGATGAGTTTCGTGGCTTTGCCATTTTTGATGAGTTAGCGCCTGTTATTTTTATTAATCAGGCGGATGTACCGAGTGCCAGGCTTTTTACATTAATTCATGAGTTGGCGCATATTTGGATTGGCATAAGTGGCGTTTCTGATACCGTTGTGCAAACAGATCAAAAAGCAGAAATTCTATGTAATGCGGTTGCGGCGGAGTTTCTTGTCCCCGCTGATGAAATTTTGGAGCTATGGCGTGATTATGATAACTGGATAGATAATTTACCCGCCTTAAAACCTTTTTTCCATGTTAGTGAATGGGTACTGGTAAGGCGAGCATTAACTTTGAAGTTGATTGAGTACACTGAGTATATTAGTTATATCAATAAACTGAAGCAGGATTATATAAATCGCTCTAAACAGGGTAGTGGCGGACCCAGTTATTATCTCACCAAAAAAAGCCAGTTGAGTGAACGTTTTTCTCGTGCCATTGTAGCGGAAGCATTAAGTGGACGTATTTTGTTACGGGATGCAGGGCATATCTTAAAAATGAAGCCAAATAACATCGTTAAGTTTGCAAAGGAGCTGGGTGTTTGAAGTATCTTTTAGATTCTAATACTTATATTCAAGCTAAAAATTTTTATTACGATATGACATTTTGTCCTGCTTATTGGCACTGGTTGGATTTACAGTATTCTGAAGGGTCTATAGCAAGTATTAAGAGTGTCTACGATGAATTAGTCGATTATGGTGACGATTTGACTGATTGGGTAAAGAATAGGAAAAATCAATTTGTCTCAATTGCTGATAATGCAACACAAGAAAAGTATGTTGAAATTGTTCAATATGTTTATGATTTAGAAAATAAGAACCCTGTTAAAGTTGATAATTTTTTAAATAAAGCGGATCCCTGGTTAATCGCTAAAGCGTGTACTACAGGTGCAGAGTTAGTGACACATGAAAAGAGAGTGCCAGAAAACAGTAAAGACATCAAAATACCCAATATATGCGAGGTATTTGGCGTGGACTATCTTTCAACTTTCCAGTTATTACAAGAACTTCAAGCTCAGTTTGTATTAAAGGCTGATTAAATTGCTATAGCTGAGAGTCATTTTGCCAGTGGCAGGTGCTGAAACTTACTGGTTTTAGACTTTAAGCTTGTTTCCAGCACTTTGATTGACCGCCCTGTTTCTATCGCGGTAGAGCTTGCTATTGCACGAATGATGCGAACTTTGAGTTGTTTGTTGTTAGTTGAAGCTCTTGTTTTTATATCGAAAACTCTAAAAGGAATGAGATCTGTTTATTATACGCTGGAAAAGCGCTGTCATATACAAACAAATCATATTGCTTATATTGCTATTCCGTCAGAAAAAGACTATTATTTTTCTGACAGAATTATTTTTTTATATTAATGCAAGCTATTGAAGATAAAGTTATAAGTCGTATTTATGGTAAAGGCAGGGGTTGGGCATTCTTCAAGAATGACTTTGTTGACCTTGGTAGTGCCGATGCCATTGATAAGGCATTAAGCCGTTTAACTAAAAGCCAACGCATACGCAGAGTTATGCGAGGTATTTATGATTATCCAAAATACAGTCATTTATTAGAGCAACAGTTAAGCCCTGATATAGATAAGGTTGCTCAGGCACTAGCTCGTAAATTTGGCTGGACTATACAGGTGTCAGGTAATACGGCCTTAAATATACTCGGTTTATCTACACAGGTGCCTGCTCGATATCTTTATCTTTCTAATGGAGATAGTAGAACTTATCAAATTGATGGAGTTGAATTGAGCTTCAAGCACACGGCATTAAAAGATATGGAGTTAAAGTCTTCTGAAAGTGCTTTGTTGGTACAAGCTTTAAAAACTAGAGGGCAACAAAGTATTAGTTTGTCTGAAAAGCAAAAAATATTAGCTTATTTCTCTAAAGAAAAATATTCAACGATTCTAAAAGATACTCAATACATGACCAGCTGGGTTTATGAGCAGATTAAACAGATTTTTGAGGTGAAAGCATGAAAGAAATTGCTGATTTAAACGCCCAGGATCGTAGTGAGTTATTTAATGAAACTGCCAGAAGAAAGGGAATAACACCGGCAGCTGTAGAAAAGGATTTTTGGATTTGTTGGGTATTGATGAAAATTTATACTCATCCTCATTTATCAGAGCTATTGCGGTTTAAAGGTGGTACATCACTTTCTAAATGTTTTGGTGTGATTGAGCGATTCTCTGAAGATATAGATTTGATATTAGATTGGACGGCACTGACGCAAACAGATCCAACACAGGAACGAAGTAAAACCCAGCAATCTAAATTAAACCTGGAAATAAATAGTCAGGCGCAGGAGTTTATTAAGCATAAATTATTGCCCTTGATTCAAGAGCAAGTGGGCGGTTATTGTCTGGCAGAAGTAGACTGGAATGATCCGCATACCATTAATGTTAGTTATCAGCCTGCTTTTCCTAATCATTATTTACGTGATCAAATTCGGTTAGAAATCGGCCCATTGGCGGAAATGGTTCCGTTTGGGCATTATTCTGTGAAATCTTATGTCGCTGAAGAATTTCCTAAGTTATTTAAACAGCCCAGTATTGAATTAGATGCCATAAAACCTGAAAGAACATTTTGGGAAAAGGTGACAATCTTACATGCTGAAGCCCATCGCCCCGATAATAAGCCACAATCTTCTCGTTATTCACGGCATTATTATGATGTTTACAGGATGTTAGGGACAGAAATAGAACAGGCTGCTTTGGTAAATCTTGATTTACTGGAAGATGTTGTAAGGTTTAAGAAGAAGTTTTATTACAGTGCCTGGGCAAATTATGACCTTGCCGTGTTACCAACAATAAGATTGGTTCCTGGAGATAAAGTTATGGCAAGTTTGAAAGCAGACTATGCGGAAATGCGAGAGATGATTTTTGGTGATTATCCTACGTTGGATGACATTATGTCAGCAATCAGTGTATTTGAAACACGTTTAAATAAGTTGTAATACTGATAAATATTGGAAAGTTTAACGGATTTTTGATTTTTATAAGGAAATTACCCATGCGGTTAATATCTATATTGAAGGGTCGCTAATATGAGTGATGTTGGTCAACGTGAACGTACTACCCAGGATCGAGTTGTTAGATTCTTTCAGGATGATTTGGGCTACGATTATTTAGGAAATTGGGAATATCGAGAAAATAATCGTAATATTGAAACTGATTTATTGACCGCTTGGTTACGCAAACAAGATGTAAACGATACTTTAATTGGTAAGGCGCTACGGCAATTAAACACTGAATCTGCATTGGGTGAGGGGAAAAAACTTTATTTTGCGAATAAAGAGGTTTATCGCTTATTGCGTTATGGGGTTAAAAACAAGGAAGGGGTAGGACAACAGAACCAAACCGTTTGGTTAATCGATTGGGAACATCCTGAGAATAATGATTTTGCCATTGCTGAAGAGGTTTCAGTAAAAGGCGAGAATAAAAAACGGCCTGATATTGTTTTGTATGTTAATGGTATTGCTCTAGGTGTGATTGAGCTTAAGAGATCCAGTGTTTCCATTGGTGAAGGCATTCGTCAGAATCTGGATAATCAGAAAAAAGATTTTATTCGTAATTTTTTTACCACTATGCAGCTGGTTATGACAGGTAATGATACTCAAGGTTTGCGTTATGGTACGGTTGAAACACCAGAGAAATATTATCTGAGCTGGAAAGAAGAGGTAGAAAATACTTATGATAACCCACTTGATTTTGATCTTAGTCGCCTTTGTAATAAACAGCGTTTTTTAGAAATTATTCATGATTTTATTGTGTTTGATGCTGGGGTTAAAAAGACCTGCCGACATAATCAGTATTTTGGTGTTCAAGCGGCACAAGACCATGTGAACCGCCGAGAAGGTGGTATTATTTGGCATACCCAAGGTTCAGGTAAAAGTTTGACCATGGTCTGGTTGGCTAAATGGATTAGTGAAAATATCACCGATGGTCGGGTATTAATTGTTACTGATCGTACCGAGTTGGATGAGCAAATAGAAAAAGTCTTTAAAGGCGTTGAGGTATCAATTTATCGGACAGAAAGTGGTGCTGATTTACTGGCAACGCTAAATGAAGATGATGAATGGTTAATGTGTTCCTTAGTGCATAAATTTGGTCGTCAGGGAGGCAATGAAGATGATGAATCAACCCAATCTTTTATTGAAGAGCTAAAAGAAAATTTGCCATCGGACTTTAACCCAAAAGGTGAATTATTTGTGTTTGTCGATGAATGTCATCGAACTCAATCAGGAAAGCTCCATGAAGCCATGAAAGTCATTTTACCTAATGCACTTTTTATTGGTTACACCGGTACGCCTCTATTAAAAAAAGACAAAAAGAAATCCATCGAAGTGTTTGGTGGGTATATACATACCTATAAATTTGATGAGGCGGTTAAGGATGGTGTTGTGTTGGATTTGCGTTATGAAGCGCGTGATATAGATCAATATCTGACTTCTGAGAAAAAAGTAGATGCCTGGTTTGAGGCAAAAACACGCGGGCTTTCTAATCTGGCCAAGATTCAGCTTAAGAAAAAATGGGGCACCATGCAAAAAGTGTTGTCCAGTAAATCGCGTTTAGAGCAGATAGTCAGCGATATTTTAATGGATATGGATACCAAGCCTCGTCTGATGGATGGGTATGGTAATGCTATGTTGGTCTGTTCCAGTATTTATCAAGCTTGCAAGGTGTATGAGATGTTTAGCAAAACAGACCTTGCAAATAAATGTGCGATTGTGACCAGCTATAAACCTGCTGCATCCGATATTAAAGGTGAGGAAGCAGGTGAAGGCCTTTCCGAAAAACTGCATCAATATGAAATTTATCGGAAGATGTTGGCTGATTATTTTGAACAACCTGAAGATAAGGCGGTTAATCTTGTTGAGAAATTTGAAAAGGAAGTAAAACAACAATTTATTGATGAGCCAGGACAAATGCGACTGCTCATCGTTGTGGATAAACTGCTAACTGGGTTTGATGCACCATCAGCAACTTATTTGTATATCGATAAACAGATGCAAGATCACAGTCTGTTTCAGGCAATATGCCGAGTCAATCGTCTGGATGGCGAGGATAAAGAATATGGTTACATTATTGACTATAAGGATCTGTTTAAAAGACTGGAAGGCACCATCAATGATTATACTGGTGGTGCATTAGATGGCTATGATGTCAGTGATGTTGCCGGTTTATTAACGGATCGTTTAGAAAAAGCCAGAGAAAAGCTGGATGAAGTGCGTGAGACTGTTAAAGCTTTATGCGAGCCGGTGTTAGAGCCACGCGATACGAAAGATTATCTTCATTATTTTTGTGCAAAAGATACTAAGGATAAACTTGAATTAGCTAATAATGAGCCGCTAAGGATGACTTTATACCAAGCGGTATCTGCATTAATTAGAGCCTATGGTAGTTTGGCAAATGAAATGGTTGATGCGGGTTATACAGAACAGGAGTGTATTGATATAAAAAATGAAGTGATACATTTTGAAAAAATGCGTGATGAAGTCAAACTGGCTAGTGGTGATTTACTGGATATGAAACGTTATGAGCCTGCTATGCGTCACTTGTTGGATATGTATATTCGTGCTGATGGTAGCGAGCCGCTGGTTGATTTTGATGATTTAGGCTTGATCGAGTTAATTGTAGAAAAAGGTGATGAAGCAATAGATGCACTACCTGAGGGTATAAAGAAAGATCCGGAAGCTATGGCGGAAACCATCGAAAATAATATGCGTAAGACCATTATTGATGAGAATCCTGTTAACCCGAAATACTATGATAGGATGTCTGAATTATTAGACGCACTAATTGAAGAACGCAGAAAACAGGCGATTAGCTATCAGGAGTATTTAGAGAAAATCAAAGCACTTGCCAGGAAAATCGTTAAACCTGCTAATGATGATCAAACAGCTTATCCTGAATCTATTGATTCGCCAGCAAAGTGTGCTCTGTATGATAACCTGGATAAAAATGAAACCTTAGCTGTTAAAATAGATACCGCTATTCGATACACCAAGAAAGCTGATTGGGTAGGGGATAGATTTAAAGAAAAGGAAATTTCCAATGCTATTCGGCAAGAATCCGCAGGGTATGATGTAAATATTTCTGATGTATTGGAATTGGTAAAAAATCAAAAAGAGTATTTGTGATCAGTGAAAAAGGATCAAAAGTTATCAGAACTGGTTGTGCGTAATATTCATGTTGAAGTGGTTCGTAAAGAAATAAAAAACCTGCATTTGGCTGTTTATCCACCCGAAGGACATGTACGGGTTGCGGTACCATTTCATGTAAATGATGAACGAGTACGATTGGCCGTAATTTCTAAATTAGCATGGATTAAAAAACAGCAGGCTGATTTTAAAAAGCAACCCAGACAATCAGAACGAGAAATGCTGACAGGGGAAAGTCATTATTTTTTTGGTAAACGCTATTTGTTGGAAGTTGTTGAAGGATCTGGGAAGCATCGAATTGAGCTTAAGGGTAACCGAAAACTTCTTTTATTTGTTCGACCAGGTACCAGCTTAGCTAATCGCCAATTAGTTTTAAACGAATGGTATCGTGATCAGCTAAAGAAACGTATTCCTGATTTATTAAGTAAATGGCTGGATACAATTAGTGTGAAAGCTGAATTCTGGGGGGTCAAAAAGATGAAAACTAAATGGGGTAGCTGCAATATAGGGGCTAAGCGCATTTGGTTGAATCTGGAACTGGCTAAGAAGCCTTCAGAATGTCTGGAATATATTTTAGTACATGAGCTTATTCACTTATTAGAGCGAAACCATAATGACAGGTTTAGGGCGCACATGGATACTTTTTTACCCAACTGGAAAATGTATCGGGAAATGCTTAAGTCTTCGCCTTTGGGACATGAGTTTTGGAAGTATTGAATAGTTTGAGGGTTTAAACTATTTCTGGATAAAAGTATCATACGAATCCAGAATTTTCACCATCGCTTACGAAAAACACATATTATCAACATTACAATCAATGATATTTCCTTATTAAAAACAAAGACACAGAAAAACGACAAGCTCACCAATCCCAGTCAATATAAAAAACAAAGGGAAAAGGTAAAAAAGGTGGAAAGGAAGGGAATAATAAGGGAAAAGGGCCTACCCATAATAAAACAATAAAAAGGCAAAAAACCAGCATACCCGCAAGCCAATGAAAACCCAAACAAATAAACCCTCGGAAATACAGTGAGGTTTTTTCCTTTTCTTAGTTCATTGTAGCTGATAGCCTTTTAATCTGCATATAAGCATTTGGAGTTATTAGGCGATGAATGAGCAAGATAAGAATAACCAGCCTGCCAAGACACGTTCTGAATCATCTGGTGATTCACCAGGAGAATTGCGCAGCGATGTAACCATTATGCTACAAACATTTCAGGCGCATAAGTTGGTGCATGGGCGACGGAGTGACCGTGACAATGGAGTTGGATCCATTGTCGGGTTGCTAGAATTTGGCCGCCGCATGAAATTAATTTGGATGTCGGCAGAACAGGATGATCCCTTTGCTGACTGGTATTTGTTGGAAATTGAACAGCTATTAGAAAAAGCCAGGGAATCAATAGCTCACGCACAGGACCGGATTGAAAAGTCGCTAGGAGCAATGGAGGGTGTAGATGTCCAGATAGCCGAAACCGAATCACCGATTATAGTAAAACTACAGTTTAATAATCCGTATGGGTACAAAGCTGCGTACTCACTTCTGGATTTCGATAAACTGGTCCGTTCTTTGTTGACGGCTCGGCATATAGGAATACTGGATCGCAGCGCATGTGATGCCAAAATACGTTCAGCAGGCGGTCCATTACGGCATGCCTTTTTCCACGCGACCAAGTGGGGATTTACTGGCGTGGTACGCAAGGATATACAATTGGAGACTCAAGCTGCGAAAAGAGCCATTGAACTCTTTGGCGAATGTCCTGATTTGGTTGTGAGGGGAGAGAAAAGAGCTGATTTTGCGCCACTGATAAAAAAAGCATCGATTGACACTGTTGATTCCAACACTCCTGACGCAGTTTTAAATGGTTCCAGTGAACAAGGAGAAGATGATATGTTTGTGGTGGAAGCCAATACCACCGTTACTGAAAAAACTAGCAAGGCACTATGAAGCATCCATTACTTGCATTCTGCCAGACCAGGAGGATTTATCAAAAAAAACCCTTTTAAACAATATAGGTTTTTTTATTGAATTAGTTATTTTGATTTGTCAGACTAAATCCAGATTTAATTTAACAAGGTCTGAAGATGAAATTAAAATTCCTGCTACTGTTTTTGTTAGTAACCGGATGTAGCCACACCACAACCAAAGATAAAGACATTGTCGATTCAAAAAAAGCCACCAAAGTGACTGGTGCGCCCACCGAAAAACACGAGAAGCACAAAAAAAAGCCCAACGCTAAAAACTCTAAAGAACGGCTAACTCCACCGAATGTCGTTGTACAAACCGGTAGGTATACAGTTGTTGCCGCAAAAGCAACGCCCACCCAAACTCAGCCATTAGACGTAATAATTCATGTCCGCTTGCCAAACAATCTCAAAACAGTAGGTCAGAGCTTTCGCTATCTTCTGCACCGCAGTGGATATCGTCTGGTTAATCGGAACCTTTTTCCAACGGGTGTCTCCCATCTGTTTTCAAAGCGAATACCAGCAGTCCATCGCCGCCTGGGACCCATATCACTTAAAGAAGCTCTAAATGTGATAGTAACCCCGTGCTTTAAAGTGACGGAGAATCTTACTATCAGGGAAATTAATTTTGTAAGTACACAACTGTGCTGGAGCTAATAATGATTGATTATATAAATAAAATAGGAAAGTTAGGTATTGCGGGTATTGTAGCAACTATCGTCATTGTTGTACTAATGCTGACAAATATGAGTGGTAGCGATTCCGAAGAATATTCCGAGATGGCTGTTGATATGGAACAGGACACAGACGGTCATAATGGAAATAACGAAGCTGAAACAAGTGGGAAAAACCACCCAGCAAAAGCAATGGGTAGTTCTGAAGAAATAGAGTCAGCCAAAAATATAGATGTAGAGAACATGGTAGCAAAAAATGCGTCACCCCCCTCTAACCCTCTTAGAGAAAAAGTAAAAAAACTAAGTGATCAATACAAAACGCTCGAAGAGGGCTTTATTTCCAAACGAGCATACTTCGCAGATATCCAGAAAACAAAAACCAGCAATGAATCCAACAAACAGCAGTTTGAAGATGTCATGCACCGAATTCAAGCACTAGATGAGAAAGTCGCCCAATTGCAAAAGAAAAAAACAAAGCGACGAAAAAAACAAATTACCCGAAGAAAAGAGCTACCGTTCAAGCTGATCGGCATCGATAACTGGGGAACGGAAGCCTATGCTATATTCCACATCGGAAGTAGATTGCGTGAAACGATGTCTGGTGATATTTTGGCGGGATGGCGTGTGGAATCAATAGACGCCAAAGGAGGAATGGTAAATATGGAGAAAGGGAAAAGAAATATCAAACTGCATATTGAGCCATTGGATTGACTTCCAAGACGTTTGATCAAAGCTAAATGATTGCCGTATGAATAAGAAACTTTTTACAGTATTCGTTCTCGTGTTTTCACAGTTAGGAGAAGGAAATACGCCTTCCAGGATAAGGGAGGATAACGTTCAGCCAAGTAGCACAATAGACACAAAAGTAAATGACGAGCAAGTCAGGCGAAAGCTATGGGGGCTTAATAAAACAGAATGGAAGCGTTACAAAGAGCTTATGATGGGGATGCGCGGCAGCATCAGTCCATCAACGGTATCTCCAATAGAAGTATTGGGTGTTCATGCAAAAACTGATGTAGAACGAAAAAAATATGCTGAAATATGGGCAAGAAAGATGCATGAAGATGCTGATCGTATTATTGCGTTCCAGAACGCTTATGATGAAGCCGATAAACGTTTATATGGAAACCAACCTGTAATTGACTTTAAGAAACTAAAAAAGAAACTGATTCTTGGTTCACAACAATCTGGTTATACACCACAAGATAGAGTGGTTATTTTTATAAAAACAGCAAAATGCTTACAATGCGGCCCGGCCGTTAAAAAAATATTAAGTGATGAGCGTCTTTTAAACAATCAGATCGACATTTATTTCATAGATACAAGTGCAGAGAAAGATGACAAAAAGATCAGGAACTGGGCTGTTAGAGAAGAAATACCCAAACAGCGATTAAAAACGGGCCGTTTGACATTGAATCATGACAATGGCAACTTATTCAAGTTCACTAAAAAAATAATTAATGAATTACCTAAAGCCTATAAAATCAATGGTAACTCTATTGTTCAAATAAACATTTAAGGCTCTTATGAGGAATAAACCTTGCCTATCCGGTTGCTTGCCAATTCGATGAGACCCCCCTGTGTCAGAATTACTCTACAGCGGCAGGTGGGTTCACCCTGCAGTATAATTGGCAGGCAACCGGATAGGCAAGGAATAAACTAATCCATGGCGCATCAAAAATTATCTGTAATAGATACTCAATCAATACAGGAATTCATGAAGCGGACGCAAAATAATTTGCCTATTTCCGAGCCGCTATTGGAAGAATACAGCTTACAATCTGTGCATTCCTTAAAAAAAACCAAGAATGGTGAAATATCCCCTATACGACAATATAAAGATGCAGAAGGTTACGAATATTCCTGGGGCAGCATATTGGAGCGGCGCACCAATGAGTATGTGATTTGGGATTATTGTTGTACTAACTTACTCACTCATTATTTAAAGACAGGGCAAAGATTAGCTGACCTGCAGCGAGATGTTTTTCCGGAAATTGAGAAAATAATAAGTTGTACGGCCAAAGACATTGTAGATGTGTTAAGTATAAAGAGCGGATGGTTGTTTTACCCAGCGTCTCCGGTGGGAGCCTTCTCCCAGATCATTCACTTCACAGATGAGAAACAGGCAAGAGAGTGGACAGTAGAACATCTTTTAGTTCATGAGTTACCGAAAATACTGTCCAGATTACAAGGGAATGAAAAAAAAGAGGGCTTGTGAAAGGCTAATCCTTTTTATTGTTTTATTTGGTGAGTTGAATCAAGCATACAGCCATGAAATACCTTCCAGGTATCAACAAATTGCCTTAGCCCAGCAAATACCTGCTCACATTCTTTATGGCGTAGCGATGAAAGAAAGCCAGCTCAAGCTAGCCAATAAAAAAATGAGACCATGGCCATGGACGCTGAATATTGCAGGCCTTCCAAGGCGGTATCCCTCACGAAAGGCGGCGTGGCAAGGACTAACGTACTTAATAAACCACGGCGTTCGGTCTATTGATATTGGAATCATGCAGGTCAACTGGCGCTACCATGGGAAAAAATTAGTGTCGCCATGGGTAGCGTTGGATCCAGTATTCAATATCAATGCAGGGGCATTAATACTGCGCGAAGAATACCAGAAAACAAGAGATTGGACGAGGGCTATTGGCCGGTACCATTCGCCAGGATCCAAACCCAACCAAAAAAAAAGAGCGCGGCTATACACGAATGGCGTTATGAAAATAATCAGACGATATAAGCTCAATAAAACCTCGTAAATTAAAATAGGTTTTTTTATTTCATTCAGAAATGATTCCGCTAACATTGGATACTCTTTACGATGCTACAGGAGAATTCAATGTATTTTCGGTTCCTCACATTAATTTTAATAATGCTTGGGCCATTAGATGTATTACATGCCGAGCCAGTGGTTATTTATGATAATGGACGCACCACCCTCCTCCCCTCCCCTAACCGTACTCACTTAAAAACCACCATCCCCCGTCAGTCATTCAAAATAGATTCGGTAACCGGATCGACTAATATTTTGGCCTTGCCCGTCAGTACACCCGCAATGTCCCCGGGGCGTGTAAAGACCAGAAATCATAACCTGCCGACTCTACAACCTTTTTTTATTGCGGGAGCTGATGAATTATCTATCCGCTGGCTCAAGCATTATTCCAAAACTCTAAAATCCATCAATGCCCAGGGTTTTGCTGCAAATGTTAAAAATCAGCATGAACTTGATCAGATGATAATGGCGTGTGACTGCCCTATTCACCCCGTTCAAATGAAAAAGATTGCAGATAAATTAGCGCTCAAACATTATCCTGTATTGATATCCAAGGGAACTATCGAGCAATGAAAAAACACCCCATTGAAGCCTTGCTTCGTCCTCCCGTTGAATTATGGACGGCGTTCAGCGCATTAGGTGGGGCGATTATAGCGGCAATGGCACCCTGGGCATTGATGATGACAGAATCCGTAGGTGCAGCAACAGCTGGCATATTATTAGCCGAAAGCGTCATTCAGTTCAGAACAGGATCTTATATCCTTCGTTACCAGTGGAACTTAAGGAATTTATCGGAATATAAGTTATCTGCAAAGCAAATACAGGTCAGTAAATACCGTTTGTTTTTAGGGCGTGGATTCAGGTGGCGGCAACAACATGCGCAACGTCTTAAAGAAACAAAGAATCCTCAAGTTCAGCGTTATGTAGAGCCTTCTTCGCTGTATCAATTGGCAAGACAGCTCGAGGTTATCTATGAAAACTCGAAGTTACTGAGTCCCCTTACAAACTTCACGCGAAAAGAGGCATGGTGGAATCCCGTTAAACCCCTGCCGGCGGTGGGAGGAAATCTTGCATTGCACGGCGTAGAACTAAAGCAGCAGGATGTTACGATGGATCTGCGTGAGCGTGTAGGCCACATGCTGGTGCTAGGTACAACCCGGGTAGGTAAAACCCGTTTTGCAGAAACTCTAATTACCCAGGATATCGCCAGGGGCGATGTTGTGATCGTGATTGACCCTAAAGGTGATGCCGCCCTGATGAAGCGGGTTTTTGCGGAAGCAAAGCGAGCAGACCGCGATAATGAACTTTATATTTTTCATCTCGGTTATCCTGAAATAAGTTGCCGCTACAATGGTATCGGCAATTTTTCAAGGTTGACTGAAATTGCAACAAGAATGACAGGGTCTCTTCCCAGCGAAGGAAATTCAGCGGCATTCCGGGAATTTGCCTGGCGTTTTACCAATATGATTGGTGCGGCGTTGGTGTCTTTGGGAATAAGACCCGATTACAATCAGATTACACGCTATATTATGAATATCGAGCCATTATTGATTCGATATTACCAGAAGTGGTTATCAACAGCAGGCCCTGAAGGATGGGAGCAGCAAGTTCAGCAATTGACTACAAATATTAATGAACGTGATTTACCGTTTGCCTTAAAAGGCCGATCTCATCAGGCTATCGCCCTGGTTCGTTATGTTAAAGAAAATGAACTCTACGATGCAGTGGCGGATGGGCTTAAATCCGCGTTTGAATATGACAAAACATATTTCGATAAAATAGTCGCATCATTGCTTCCGTTAATGGAAAAACTAATATCCGGGAAGATTGGTTCATTGCTATCGCCCGATTATGCGGATCTTGCCGATAATCGCCCCATACTCGACTGGCGTCAAATTATCCGGCGCAAAGGTATTGTTTATATTGGCCTGGACGCATTGGCAGATCCGGCGGTATCAGCGGCCGTCGGTAATTCAATATTTGCAGATCTGGTATCCGTATCCGCCGAGATCTATAAGTTTGGAATTAATTATGGTATTCCGGAGGTAGAAAAAACAAAACCAGAAGATGCAGATCCTCCCGTTATATCCGTTCATGCCGATGAGTTTAACGAAATTATCGGTGATGAATTTATTCCCTTGCTGAACAAGGCAGGAGGCTCTGGGTTTCAGGTGACCGCGTATACCCAAACCTGGTCGGATGTAGAGGCGAGAGTCGGTAGCAAGGCAAAAGCAGGACAGATAGCCGGTAACTTCAATACCGTTGTTTCGCTGCGAGTTAAAGAGCTGGCAACAGCAGAAATGGTCACTAATCAACTGGATATTTGCGAAGTAATGACGGTTATGGATGTGACGGGGTTCAATGACTCGGCAGATCCAACCTCATCGATTGATTTCACCGCATCAAATTCAGATCGTACTTCCGTTAAGGATCTACCTCTGATCACCCCAGCCAACCTGATGTCTCTGCCAAAAGGACAAGCGTTTGCATTACTGGAAGGCGGCAACTTGTGGAAGATTAGAATACCTGAGCCAGTATCAACGAATGATGATCTGATCCCATCGAATATTCAGGAAATAGCCAAGCAAATGGAGCAGCGCTATGTCACTAATGACCATTGGTGGGTCCAGGCAGCCTGATGGCAAGAAAAAAGTCGGGAAAAAATACAGATTCTGCACAGAAAGCGGCGGAACGTGGGGTTATTTCGACACTGTTTGTTCGCCTGGTACAAATACTATTTTTTTTCGCTTTAACATTGCTCTTCTCAATCATTATCGAATGGATGGGCATCGCCTTTAATTTCTGGGGTGAACCGGGAGTGCTACATAGTGAAACCATGCTGGAACGGGAACTTCAGTACTTGAATGATGATTTTAAAAGAAGCGCGGTTGTGAACGACACCCGGGAATTCGCCAAATCGTTTTCAGAGGCGATTTATAAATGGATTTTTGTCAAGACCAGCTTAGAGTCGCTGATATTATGGTCCGCAAAACCACCTGACCCAACAATAAAATTCAAAACATGCGAAGGGTTTCGTTGCTTGTTTAGCCTGGACATGGATTATACGTTATATAAAATGCAGCTTTTTGCGTATGCGTTTTTTGTCGGGATCAAAGAGTATGTTCTGGCTAGTATTCTAATCACCCAGGTATTTGCCGTTAGAATTGCGGTATTGATTTTGTCTTTTCCTGCATTTATTTTTCTGGGTACAATTGCTCTTGTCAAAGGATTGGTACATCGGGAAATCAGGAAATGGTGCGTTGGCCGCGAGTCCTCTTTTGTTTACCACTGGGCAAAGCCATTTATTCTTCCGTCACTGATTGCCCCCTGGGTGATTTATCTGGCCTCTCCATTTAGTATCCATCCCAACTATATCGTTTTACCCTTCGCCTGCATTTTTTCCCTATCTATTATGCTGATGGCCGCGTGGTTTAAAAAATACCTGTAACAAGCACCCAAAGACATAAAAAAACCTCGGGAAACGAGATAGGTTTTATTGTGGATATTTTCATCCACTGTCTGAATAATGAGCTTCAGGTTTTTTAAAGGGAAAGATTGATGTTCAATTTATTCAAATGGGCTTTGTTGGGTGTACTACTGTCATCAAGCGTTTATGCAGATGCTTTGTTACCACCACGTCTCTCTCTCGATGTGTCTGAGGGAAGAGATGTTTTTACTCATGATTATGGCTCTGAAAGAGCAGCGTTGACAAAAATAAGCCATGAGTTGGATACGCTGGTTCACATGATCCCAGCTGCCCGTGCTTCTACAGATCCTGGCACAAGAATTCGATTTCAGTATGACTGGTTACTCTTGGATATCTACCGTATCCGTTCGGGCATTGAAGAGCATCTTCTGGGGCCTCCCACACAACCTAGGCGCTTCCCGCCGCTGAAAGGTGAATATCGCCGGTGACGGGGCCTCAAAAAGATGCCTTTAGTGTTTCGGCAAGCGGTTTTACCCCCGATAATCTTTCGGATTTAATTATAGGCCTTCTGGTCGCTATTTGTTTGTTGTGGGCTGCCTGGACGCTGATCAGTTTTTTTCGGCAATTTGCGGAAAAGAAAATGGAAGAAGGTGATTTTGTGGTCGGCATTTTCAGAGTAATTTTTGTTCTTTTTATGGTGACTTTATTTGTTCAATAAACAATGGAGCCTGTTTATATTTAATTTTTTTCTTTGTAGACAGGATGTCCGCAAAGAAAGCATTTGGAGAAAGCAATGAGTCGAGCATTGATCCGTTTTTACGATAGACATTCACTGGCAATCAATATGTCGTTTCTGTTGTCCATCCTGTTTTTATTTACTCTTTACCCCCCCGATATATTAGCCAAAGGTGTACCGGACGTGAAAGATATGCAAAAGGATACAACAGGCTACATCCAGGATATCGTCCTTTTTTTAGCCTTGTTTGTTTCAGCTATCGGGCTGATAGTAATTTCTTACCTATTAATCAAGAAAATTATTGATATCGTCGATGAGCGAAGTGCAGCAGACTGGGGCAGCCTTATTATTCTGGCGCTGGCTGGAGCCGCTGTGTTAGTTCTCGTGATGTACTTGCTGGGCAAGGTTTCATCAATCTTCTAACCAGAGCGGGAAAGAGGCGTGAGTATAGAAACAGAAGAGGAGATTCTTGCCGAGCGCTTGAATGAGGGGGCTCTGGTATTTAGGGGGTGTACTAAATCCGAGTTTATTTTATTGATTATATTCTCATTGCTATTCTGGCTTCCGACATCGGTGCTGATTGGCTTGTTGATCGGTAAAGCCTCGCTAGGAATAGGTGCTTCTCTTCTGTTTATTATTGGAACGGTATGGGCAGGTACCTCTTTTATTAGTGTCATAAAAAGAGGACGCCCCCATTTTTACTATCAGCAAAGAGTTTTTATTTTTCTCCAAACGGTACATTTTAAAGATTACGGATTAATCCTGCGGAGCGGATACTGGGATATTGGGCGAACAAAATACCCTAAAACAGAAAAAAAGCTGAGTTAAATTCATGAGTGGCTATAACGATCTGAATGCAGAACTGAGATCGCATATTAAAACGCTGCGAATCATAATCGCGGCATTTATCGTACTCAATTTAATCGCCTATGGTGGCTGGATCTACACACAAAAAAACCTGGATATCTCCATTCCCCCCGACTTACGATTTGGCGCAACTGTTAAACCAGGTGAAATACCGGATACGGAGGCTTTTTTGTTTGCCAGGAATTTCTTTCAGATGCTCTATGACTGGCCGGAAAATGGTGTAAAAGACTACCCTCAAAGAATTTATGAATTGTCTCCAAAAATGACGCCTCAATTTATAGAGTACCTGGAACTGGATATGGAGACACGCGCTTCCGGCATGGGCATTCCGGGCCGGGGTGGTGAACTAACCAACCGCGTCAGAATCATGAAACCCCTGGTTTACGGATATGACCCATACAAAGTTGACAAACTGGATGACACAACATGGGTCATCTGGCTGGATTTTCACATCATTGAGTTCGTGGAAAACAGGGAGGTGAAAAATGTCAAACTTCGCTATCCGCTGCGGGTGGTTAGATGGGCGCGGGACAAGAAAAAAAATCCCTGGGGATTAGCGCTTGACGGTTATGCCGGAAAAATAGAAACGCTGAAAGAAGCGTCCGAAAAAGATAACGAAGACAATTTACCAAAAATGTTTGGAGGGGAAAATTATAAAAATTCGCATGAGAAATAAGTTGCTCATTGGTATTTTATTATGGCAAAGCCTGGGCCAGGCAATTGCACAGAAGGACGTAGAGCGATTTATCTGGAAAAAAGAGCCGCTTTCTATTACCTTGCCGGTGGGCAAAGAACGATTGGTTACATTCCCCGCGAATGTCAAACTAGGTATACCCGAATCGCTGTTTCCTATCTTAAGAACACAAAGTTATAACGGAACGGTTTATTGGCGAGCTGAAAAACCGTTTGAAGCACAGCGTATTGAAGTAAGAGAAGATAATGGAACTCAGATATTTCTTGTCGATTTGCAGGCAAAGAAGAACGGACCTACGGTACCCGTTGAGGTCTGGGTTGACAGTCAGGACAAGAATGAACGAATAAATCCAAAAGACCCTGCGCGAAGTCTTCATGCGCCAGGCTATGCAGAAATGACCCGACATGCCGTTCAGCAACTTTACGCACCATTGCGTCTGGCCCGTCAACATCCAGCCATAAACCGTGTCCCGATTGTGAAAGAGTCCATTGGTAATTTGATCAGGGGCGCACAAGTAAAAGCGACTCCATTGATCAGTTGGTCAGGTGGCGACAGATTCTATGTAACCGCCGTAGAATTGATCAACACAGAATCAAATAAGGTTATACTCGACCCCAGGGAGCTTCGTGGAAAATGGCTGGCAGCAACTTTTTACGACACCATTTTATACCCTGTGGGATCTGATGCAGACACAACCGTTGTGTTTGTGATTTCAGACCGGCCTTACTATGAGTCGATCTGATGCATTCCAATAAAATCCTTCCGATTCTCGGCGGTATCATTCTTGCCATGGTGATATTTATCGGTCTGAAAGCGCTTAATTCAAATGACCCCGAACTGGTCGAGATGGGATCGCCTCCGGAACCTGGCTCTCCTGATGCGGATTCTCCCGCAGACACAATCAGGACATTAAATGCAAGTGTCGCGGAAGTTCAACGCGAAAATACAAAGCTGCAGCAACAAAATAATGTGCTGATTACACAGAACGAAGACCTGTTAAGGCAGCAAGAGAGTATTTCAGCGCATGTTAAAAAGGAATTAACGGAAGAATTAATCGATAAGCAAAAAGACAGTGAAAACAGGATGTTTTCAGGTCTGAGCGAGAAGATTAAGATTTTCGAAACGCAGTTAAACGAGTTATCCCAGTTTCAAAACAATGCGGCTGCGGGTGCAACTGATATTCCTGTCGGACTTGGACTGCCAGGAGCGGGTTTTTCATCTACCGGACTAACCATTACAAACGGCATCGTCTGGGTTGAGCCTTTGGGGGGTGGCAGCAACCAGACAGTGACCGAAGAGTATCTGGAGCAATCACAACCAGAGGAACAAAAGGATATTTTACAGGACGACATCATAACAAATCTACATGATGCGACAGGGAATTATCTAAAAACCAGCCTGGATAAACCCACCAAAGACAGACCCGCTTATACCATTGCCCGAAATTCAACACTGACGAGATCCACCGCTATGACTGCCTTAATTGGCAGGGTTCCGATCAATGGTAGCGTTGAGGAACCGTACCCATTTAAAGTTATTGTCGGCAATGACAATCTTGTAGCCAACGGAATAAAAATCCCGGGTATCCGGCACATGATTTTTGCCGGTACAACAACGGGGGATTGGGGAATATCTTGTGTCAGAGGGAAATTCTATTCGGCGACCTATGTGTTTAATGATGGCACCATCAGAACGCTGTCATCCGATGATGATAGCCTGAAAAAACTATCGGATACGGGGGCATCAAGCGCAGATAACAGACCGCTTGGCACTATCTCAGACCGGTTTGGGAATCCCTGTCTCCCAGGGGAAAGAATTAATAACGCCAGGGATATTTTATGGGGCCGTTTGATGGCTAGCGCCCTTAGCAATGCAGGACAAACCTTAAGCGAGCAAGAAACCACCCAGGCCTTTTCGCCGTTTTCGGGGACGGCCTCTTCAATTGTCACTGGCGACAAACTGAAACACACTGGATATAACATGTTATCGGGCGGCGCTGATGAACTGGCGGAATATCTAGCTGAAAGCGCTTCTCAATATTTTGATGCTATTTATGTCAGACCCGGCACTCAGCTTGATATCCATATTGATGTCGAGATGCCCATTGATTATGAGTACAACGGCAGGAAAACAACCTATGTTTATGATGAACAATTTTATTCCAGCGATATTGATTAGTATCATTCTGATTCTTTCAGGTTGCTCTGGTAACCGGGATTTTGTCTTGCCCCAGGATGGCCCGACAACAAAAGAAATTTATGATCGCCATCTTTCAGGATCCAGCGATGTACCGGCCGCAGGATCAGGAGACAAGGGTGATGTGGCAATTACACTCGGGGTGATCAAAAGCAGATTTCGAGAAAAGGCGGGAAATGAGACTGGTCTGTCTGACTATACACGAACTGCGAAAAACGAAATCACGCAGATCTTTCCAAGATTGAAAAACAAACTCCTGGTGATGTATGTCTTTCCTCATTTAAGCAAAAAAGAAAGAAGTCCCGTACCTGGTTATTCAACGGCATTCAGTCTTTTCGAGAAAGTGGAATTTGCCTTGCCAGGTGAAAAAGAGGAGGGATACTAGTGGCGTCTTTTTTTCGCAACGCTAAAGCTAAACCCGATAAGAATAACTATCAGCGCAGAGCGTCAGACCACCCCCCCACCGTTAAAAGCATTCGCAAGGAATACGAGCGGCCGACAAGTTTCACAAACGAACTTCCGTGGATGGAATATCAGCCCGAGCATCAATGCTTCCTTCTGGACGATGGGATCAGTGTTGGCTCGTTGTTTAAGATCAGAACAGTAGGGTCAGAGGCAAGGACACAGACGTTTATGAAAAACACCCGCAACGGATTGCAAGAGGTCATTAACGCTATCCCAGAGGAAAGAGGCAACCCCTGGATTTTACAATTATACCTGCAGGATGAACCGGATTTTGGGCGACTTACCGACAAAATTAGGAACTATGTTAAGCCAAGCGCAAAAGAGACAGAATTCACTGATGCTTTTCTGGAAACGATGGATCAACATTTTCAATCCATTACCTCCCCGGAAGGATTATTTCATGATGAATTGGTGACAGGCGCAACCTGGCGTGGCCAACAGCGATCCGTCAGGGCGGCATTATATCGACACACCAGTAAAAACTCTGTTTATGATTATTTTGACGCCTCACCCCACGAGAAACTAGTCAATGTTTCAGATAAACTCATGACGGCATTCAGGACAACAGGCGTCGGCATTGAACGGGCAGGAGGAAAAGATCTGTACGAGTGGATGTTCCGCTGGTTCAATCCCAATCCGGAAACAACCGGTGGTGACACTGAAGCGCTACTTAAAATGTCGCCCTATCCAGGGGATGACGAGATGCCGTATGGCTTTGATTTTGGTGAATCGTTAATGTCTGCGATGCCTCATTCTGATGAGAAAAGTGGCATTTGGTGGTTCGATAATCGACCTCATAAAGCCATTACCGCACAGGGATTAAAATCGATTCCAGAAATCGGTCTGTTTGGTGCGGAACGAAAATCAGGCGAACACGTTTTTGCATTGTTCGACAAAATGCCGGAGGGAGCCGTCATGGCCATGACAATCGTTATTCAGCCCCAGGATGAAATGAGAGATCATTTAATGATGATCCAAAATGCAGCTATTGGCGATTTAGCGGAAGCTCAAATGGCGGCTGACGATGCAAAAGTTGCA
>Ga0209633_10001069_pt1 | contig 29552 bp, 27 predicted proteins | sample Cruoilmetagenom1_FD_187290 | JGI IMG/M metagenome (GOLD analysis project Ga0209633, IMG submission 187290) | Oil polluted marine microbial communities from Coal Oil Point, Santa Barbara, California, USA - Sample 1 (SPAdes) (version 2) | ecosystem: Environmental > Aquatic > Marine > Oil seeps ... | reverse complement strand
AAATAATTTCCATCATTTGTTTTTACCGCAGCATGACCATTATCAATACCCGAACCACCAAAAGACCTTTCCCAGAGCATTTCACCTTTGGTATCAATCTTAACAACCCATATGTCGTAACTTCCGTTACCGTTATTAATATCAAAATCTTCACTTTCAGAAGAACCGATCAGTAAAAAATTACCATCATGCGCTTGTAACACTTTAAAAATACGATCATTATTTGTACCTCCAAAATATCTTCGCCATTGTAAATTACCATTGGCATCCAATTTTTGAGCCCAAAATTCTCCAACACCATGCTTCACACTAACAGTTTCATTACCTAAACCGCCGGAAGCCGTAACATCTAAGTAACCTCCAATAAAATAACCACCATCATTGGTTTGTATAATTGACCGACTATGGTCATGACCTGAAAAGCCATGCGATTTTTCCCATTGGATATTCCCTTGCGGATCTAATTTAACGATCCAGTGGTCGTGTTGTCCTTCATTATTAGAACCATCACCATCTGAGCTTTTACTAGGTCCGGTAATTGCATACCCACCATCGGTGGTTTGAATAATAGCTCTACCTAGATCATCACCGCTACCACCATAGGTTTTTTGCCATTCGATGTTGCCATCAGCGTCTAGCTTTAATACCCAAAAATCATTTTCTTCTAATTGCTTATCAGTAATATCTCCGTCAATACTATTTGTATAGCCAATAACTGCATAACCACCATCGGTAGTTTCTATAATTGCTCTGGCAATATCATCACCACTACCACCGAAAGTTTTTTGCCATTCTATTTCTCCTGTTAAACTAATAGGAGCAATTGTTGTATCAGTATCTGTACAACTTATTAGTAAAACAACAACTATTATAAGTACCTTAAAATTATTCATTTTACGGGATGCTTTTCTTTACAACAAATAAGCCGTTATCAATATCACTAATTATAATATTGCCGCTTGAAAAATAAGGATATACATTCCAAACTCCATTAAAAGCTGCGTTGTTATGTTGGGGAAATGTATCAAAAAACCCAATTTCTGTTAATGTGCTGCTAGCAATATTAGTAATGTCAATTATACGAATTCCAGCGCTATAATTAGCAAGATAAAAGGTATCGCCATTAACATATCCATTATGGTCAATTGCCGAGGTAGGACCAGAATATGTTGTTTTGAACGAAGGATTGTCTAAATCTGTAAAATCTAAAATAATACTACGTGTGTTGAAACCTAAATTACTTTCATCTAACTCATCGCCAACAATAAAGTATTGATGATTCTCGGTAAACCAACCTTGATGGGTATAACCAACATTGTTATAAGAAATGGTTGAAATTCTTTTCGGATTGGCTTTATCGGTTACATCGACAATGGCTATTTCATTTTCATTGCTACCTATTAAAATTTCTCTTCCTGTGAAATCGGCATCAGGACCGTTATAAGTAACAGCTTGCGCATCATGGCTGTAAGAATCATCTCCATATCCTCCTTCGTCGATTGGATTCGTAGGATCTTTAATATTTATAAAAAGAGGCCCGCCATTATATGTACCATTTCTGCTTGTCCCAACAGGATACGCATAACCACTTTCTTCATTAATAACAATATTATGAGCGCTTCCAAAATTAGTAAATCGAGTGTCGGCGGTAAAAGTTACCGGAGGATTTGTGACATTTCTCAATTTTGTAAGGTCAAAAACCTGCATGCCATGGTTTGTGGCTTCGCTTACAATGAATGCATAATTGTTGTACACCTTAACATCACGCCATGAGCTATTTTCTGTTGCCGTGGGTAATTTCCCTAAATAAACGGCTTCATTTGGGTCAGTTATATCAATAAAAGCGGTGCCATTGTTTAAACCTAATAAGGCATATTCTTTATTTGTTGCAGGATCCGTCCAACCCCATGAATCATTGGCTGAATCGGCATTCAAAAACTCTAAAGGAATATGTAGTAACAAGTCATAATCATTGCAGGGATATATGTCAGCCAAACCATTAGTACAAGACACCGTCTTAAAATTAAAAGTCTTATCACAAAGATTGCCAATACCATCGCCATCTGCATCGGCTTGATCAGTATTAGAAACATCTAAACAATTATCATTGGAATTAATGATTCCATCACTGTCAGCATCGGCTGAAATTAAAGATTCTTCACCACCATCAGACGAGGAACAGCTTACTATGGTAAAACCAATAACTATTAAAAATAAAAACGGATTATATAATTTCTTAAATTCCATCATATATTTAAGTCGTATGAATGTTATATTTCTTTCAAAAACCAGTCAATATTGCTAAAAAATATTGACTTTTGCACTTTAAAGCAAATGTAATGATTTCTTTACATGAAAAAACCTTGGGATGTTAGCAGATAAAAATGAGAACAAAACTTCTCTGTCTGAATTAGGAGAATTCGGATTAATACATCACTTAACCGATACTGTGAAACTGATACATAAATCTTCAGTAAAAGGAGTAGGTGATGATGCTGCCGTATTAGAATTTAATAAGAAACAAGTATTGGTTACTACCGATCTACTGGTTGAAGGTGTTCACTTTGACCTGTCATATATGCCTTTAAAGCATTTGGGCTATAAAGCTGTAATGGTGAATTTATCTGATGTGTATGCCATGAATGGTATGGCAACTCAAATAACAGTTTCGATTGCTGTTTCTAACCGTTTTCCATTGGAAGCGATTGAAGAATTATATGCCGGAATCCATTTGGCTTGTAAGAATTATAAGGTTGATTTGGTTGGAGGGGATACTACTTCTTCAACAAAAGGCTTATTAATTAGTATTACGGCAATTGGTGAAGTTGATAAGAAAGATCTAGTCTATAGAAATGGAGCAAAACCAAATGATTTACTGGTCGTGACCGGTGATTTGGGAGCTGCTTATTTAGGCTTGCAGGTATTAGAACGGGAAAAACAAGTATTTCAGGCAAATCCGAATGCCCAACCTGATCTGGAAAATTATAGCTATTTGGTAGAGCGGCAATTAAAACCCGAGGCCAGAAAAGATATTGCCGGTTTATTAAAAGAATTAGGAGTGAAGCCTACTGCGATGATTGATATTAGTGATGGCTTATCATCTGATACCATTCATATTTGCCAACAAAGTAAGGTAGGATGCAATTTGTTTGAAGATAAAATTCCCCTTGACCAGCAGGTTATCTCTACTTGTGAAGAGTTTAACATGGATAGTACAACTGTAGCTTTAAGCGGAGGTGAAGATTATGAATTGTTATTTACAATTGATACTGGCGATTACCCTAAAATTAAAGGAAATCCTAATCTAACGGTTATAGGTCATATGACAGCGCAAAATGAAGGAATGCATTTAATTACCCGGGCCAATCAAAAAGTTAAATTGACCGCCCAGGGGTGGAATGCCCTGTTAAAAAAGAGTTAATTAAGCTGAATTTTTAAACTTCAATTAGTTAATAAGCTAATTTTAAACAGAATTTCAAATAGCTGTATTATGATCAGGTTATCAGTACTATTGCTTACTTTTTTGATTACGATTAGTATCGCTGCTCAAAGCAAGCCAAAAGCTTTCTTACCCGAACTTTTTAAAAATTATCCGAATGTTAGGGATATTGCAATGTCCCCTGACGGTAATGAAATTTATTTTACTGTAGATGATCTAAAGAGCAGGATTGCTGTAATTGCATTCATAACAAAAAATGGAGATGCATGGAGTAAACCTAAAACAGTTTCTTTTACAGGAAATTACAGAGACTTAGAGCCGGCATTTTCTCATGATGGCAAAAGGTTATATTTTGTTTCGAACAGGCCGGTCGATTCTACAACTATAGTATCGAAAGATTATGATATTTGGTATGTTGATAAAACTGAAACAGGATGGTCAAAACCTAAAAATATGGGAAGCCCCATCAATACTGATGGGCACGAATTTTATCCTTCCCTAACTAAGAACGGGGATATTTATTTTACAACAGAAAGGGAAGGAGCCGTTGGCAGAGAAGATATTTTTGTAAGCAGATTGAAAAATGGAGCTTATCAAGAGCCTGTTTCAATTAAGGGAGGTGTAAATACTAAGTATTTTGAATTTAATGCCTATGTAGCTCCTGATGAAAGTTATATTATTTTCAGTGCGCAACGCCCAAAAGAAGGTTTAGGAGGTAGTGATCTTTATATAAGTTATAAGAAAAATGGTATTTGGGACAAAGCAGCGCTGATGGAAAACATCAATTCACCCTATTTAGATTTTTGCCCTTTTGTAGATTTAAAAACAAATCGTTTATATTTTACCAGCCAAAAAACTGAAGTGAAAAAGTCTTATGAAGAATCGCTAAACTTAACTGATTTTTTAAAGTTGTATAGATCTGGAAACCCTAAGGGCTTGAATAGGTTGTATTATGTAGATTTTAATAATTAGATTGAAATTTGGTAATTATCGAAGCAACGGTATTCTAAAAATATCATCTAATAGACACAAATGTAAAATTATACACCGTGAATTCTCATAAACATCCTCTTATAATTTCAATACTTGTATTTTGTTTTGCGGTATTTTCTTGCAGTAACAGTGATGACGTTGAAGTGACAACCCTTAAAGTAAATCATTTTAGACAATCAGGAGAAGGTAGTTTTACATCTTTATTTTTACTTACTCAAGAAGGGAATGATATAAATACCCACAAATGGAATATGTTTTATGATAGAATAGAGGGGTTTCAACATCAATTAGGGTATGTCTATACCTTAAAAGTTGAAAAGCGTTTTATTGAAAATCCACCGGCCGATGGTTCTTCATATCTATATAGTTTAATTGATGTATTGTCTAAAGAAAAGGTAACTGCTGACACCTATTTCGAAATTATTTTGTCAAGAACTTATGATGATGGGGGTTTTAAATCTTTTGTAATAGAAGATATAGAACCATTAAAGTTTCGTTTTATAGATCAAACGATGGTTAATTGTGATAACATCGTATGTAATGATTTAAAAGAAAGACTTAATCTTAAAGAAGGACTCACGGGCGTATTCGCACATGAATTTGATAATGTTTTAAGATTGGTTGAAATAAAACAAAATTAATCGGTGTCCATAAGCTTCTTCAACAAAGCTATCAGCTCATCTTCATGAAGGTTTTTACCAATAATTTTAGATTCAGCATCAATCAGGTAATTCATAGGTAAGGCAGTGACCGCATAATCATACGCAGCTTTGGTTTTAAAGGCTTCCAACGAAGATACATTTGCCCAAATTCTATGGTCTTTCTCCAGCGCTTTTATCCATTTTTCTTGTTTGTCATCTAACGAAACACCATAAATTTCAAATCCTTTATCATTGTATTTTTCATAGAGTTTGTTGAGCATGTTGCTTTCACTTCTACATGGCCCACACCAGCTGGCCCAAAAATCAATTAAGGTATATTTTTTATGGATCGATGCTAAACTAATGGTTGTACCGTCAACAGCGGCCATTTCTATATTAGTCGCAGTACCACCAATCGAAGTTTGTTGCAAACGTGTGACTTTTTCTCTTAGCTTTGAAGTTATCATTAGATCAGGATGCACCGTTTCAAAAGAAGTTGCCAAGGAATCAAAGAACGGAATGTTTTCGGCTCCCTTCCAACGTATGGACGTAGCATATAGCCCAAGGGTAGTATTCATATTAGCTTTTATAAATTCATTGAGTTCTGCTAAATGTTTCTCATAATTTTCAATTTCTTTTTGTTCCAGGATCCTTATTTTTTCTTCATCTGGAAACTCACTATTTTTAATCGCTTTTACCTTTCTTCTAATTGACTGAACCAGGGTATCCAACGATTTTTTTCTCAAAGCTTCATACGCCAATAAAGCCTCTGTATCTTTAGAGCCTGTTATTTTTGTGCCTGAATCAGTTACTTTAATAGTAATATGTTGCCCTTTGTCAATAGCTAATGAAATTCTGTTATCAGCATTGAGTTGTAACGAATATAGATGAGGTTCCAGCGTATAGTCGGCTTTAAATTCTCCTTTTTCAGTAAGATATATAGTGTCGATAACCGTTGAAATTTTTCGTTCAATGTCTGATTGCTGTTCTAAGATTATAAACTTTTCTTTTACAGGAGAAATACTTCCTTGGATAGAAAAAACAGGATTTTCTTTTTGAGTGCAGGAAGTAAACAATACTAAGAAAATCAATAAATTAAATAATTTATAAAATGCGTTCATCTAGTTGTATTTGTAAGGATATTGACGCTAAAAATAGGTTTTAATTACAAGCTTTAACAAATTTTTTTAAAGATTTTATAAGTACATCTTTATTTTCGATATGACTCATATGCCCATCCGGTAGTTCAACAACTTTTACGTCTGTATTTTTTGTTTGATGGGTCACTGATGGATATTCAAGTACGGGATCTTTTTTACCTACAATAAGCATTTTATAAAAATTGTCAGAATTCAATATATGTGTTCTATCCTTTCGTATTTTCATCCCTTCTAATGAGGCAATAATGCCTTGAGAAGATAGCTGCAAAGCTTCTTCCGTAAGTTGGATAATTTCTTTTTTAAAGACAGGTCTGTTTTCTTCAGAAAATAGGTTCGGAATGGCAATCCGGACAAATGTTTTATGGTTTTGTTTAACAGCATCAATTGCTCTGTCCCTATTGATTTTTTTCTCTTGAGTGTCGGCTACTGCAGTTGAATTCATAAGACAAATGCCTTTTACTGAATCAGAGAATGATTCCGCGAAAGCCAGCGAAATATAACCGCCCATACTATGACCGATCAATATATATTTCCGCAATCTAAGATGATCTAGAACAGCTTTCACCATAAACGCTTGTTCTTCCATAGTATGAATGTAGCCGATAGTACCAGACTCGCCATGACCAAACAGATCAATAGTAATAACCCTATTTCTCTTTGAGAGTATTTTTTTCGCCTCTTTCCACATTGTTAAGTTTTCTAAGAAGCCATGAAGTAACACCACAACCCGGCCTTTACCGGAGGAGGTGTATCGGATTCGCGTGTTCTTATAATTGAAAAAAGTGTCCATAAAACAAAAATAAGTATATTGGCTAACATAAATTAGAAAAATGAACAAAACCAAAGAGATATGGATTATTGGCTTTGCACTTTTCTCTCTTTTTTTTGGAGCGGGGAATTTATTACTGCCTCCATTGTTGGGGTACAATGCAGGAGATGATTGGTTTTGGGTGACAATTGGGTTTATGGCAACAGCAGTTTTAATTCCAATTCTTGGAATTTTAGCACATGCCAAATTACAAGGTACCATGTATGATTTTGGTAAAAAAGTATCACCAATTTTTAGTGTTGTTTATTGTGTAATAGTCTATATTATTTCAATTGCACTTCCATCACCAAGAACTGCCTCTGCAACTCATGAAATTGCTATTTATCCTACTTTCGGAACAAGCGCGTTGTTAACAAGTAGTGTTTATTTTGGATTGGTATTAATATTTGTTTTAAACCGTTCTAAAATATTGGATTTTATAGGAAAATTTTTAACTCCTTTAATTGTACTTATTCTTTTCCTGGTTGTTGGAATAGGTTTGTTTTCCAGTGAAATGATAATGAATCCCAGCAGTTTTAAAATACCGATAGTTGATGGCATCCTTGAAGGATATCAAACCTTCGATGCAATTGGAGCAGTAGTCGTTGGGGGTGTTGTAATTATTTCATTGAATATAAAAGGTCATACTTCGGTATTAGAAAAAAGAGAACTGATAAAAAAATCCGGTCTTATTGCAGGACTGGGTTTGTTTATCATCTATGCCGGCTTAATTTCGGTTGGGGCATTTTTCGGATCAGAAATTTTTATTGATGGCACCTTAAGTAGTGATATGCAACGGGCTAACCTGTTAAGAGGACTAAGCCTCGCGACCTTGGGGAATATTGGTAATACTTTTTTAAGCGTTTTAATAGCCTTGGCTTGTTTTACCACTGCCGTAGGAATTATTACGGGAACTGCTGATTATTTTAAAGGATTATTTAAAGACTCTCAAAAGGTATATATAACTACAGCAATTATTGGATGTTTCGTAGGGATATTAGTTGGGCAACTAGATTTTCACTCTATTATCGTTATTGCACTACCCGTGTTAATGTTTATTTACCCAATAACCATTGTTTTAATTTTATTGAATGTGCTCCCTGAAAAGTATGCCTCTAACTTAGTGTTCAGAGGAGTGATTTTGATTACCTTTCTATTTAGTATTCCTGACTTTTTAAAGTTTTTAATCCCTAAAGAAAATTTACAAGGAGTGCAAGCTATCATACCGCTATCAAAATATGGCCTGGCTTGGGTATTGCCAGCCTTAATTACATTTTTAATGTTAAATTTCAATACTTTTACGTCTAAAGTAACATCAAAATAAATAATTCTACTAATGGCCGTTCAGGATATTGAAACCTATTCGTATAAAGACAAATTTTCACTGAGCATTGTGAATTTTGAAGAAGCCTGTGTTATAAACAAACCCGAGCTGGTCAACTCTTATCGTATTTATTGGATCAAAGATGGTAAAGGCACCTATAACATTGATTTTCAAAGCTACTCGTTTGATGGCAATGTCTTATTCTTCCTGTCTCCGGGTCAAGTTTTTTCTGTACATTCAGAAAAAATAAAGGACGCCTATAGCATTTCTTTTATTCGCGATTTCTATTGTGTACAAACACATGATAAAGAAGTATCTTGTAATGGTGTATTATTTAATAATATTTATGAAACACCTTTTGTAAAACCGAATGCTCAGGAAAGCCAAAAATTAAAAGGAATCCTCCATAACTTAATAGAAGAGTTTAGTCGAGACGAAACGGCTCAATATGATATGTTACAGGCTTATTTGAAGCAGTTTATCATTCAATCGGTACGGATAAAAAAAGAGCGAGCTATAGTCAAAGATGATACCGAAACCAAATTGTTTAAAGATTTTAGCCTGCTGGTTAATTTAAACTTTAAAGAACAACATTCGGTTACATACTATGCTGAACGATTAGGCCTCTCGCCAAAATCCTTAACAAAACATTTACACAGGATCAATGTTGAAAGCCCTAGCGGATTGATCAAAAATAGAATTATATTGGAAGCAAAACGTCAATTGATCTACTCTGATGATACAGTTAAACAAATTGCCTACGGTTTAGGATTTAATGATCCGGCTTATTTTACCCGGTTCTTTACAAAGATGTCCGCCAAATCTCCTCTTCAGTTTAAAAAAGACTATAAAAGATAGGCTGTCCAAGCAGTAGGAACTTTTGTCCATTTTCTAGCTTTACTGGCATATATAGTTTTGTACTATCAAATAAACTGATTGTATAATTTAAAATCTATATTATGAAACTATCTGGAAAATTAATCGTTTTTTTAAGTATTGTATTAGTGGGGACATCTGCTTTAGCACAATTACCTGATCCCGGTTTTACAATTGATGGAACAACCGCTATTGTAATTACAGACCCTCAAAACGACTTTTTAAGTCCCAATGGAGTTACCTGGGGAGTAGTGGGAGAAAGTGTCACAAAAAACAATACCGTTGAAAATTTAGAGACCTTATTTAAACTAGCTGAGGCCAATGGTATTAAAGTATTTATTTCTCCTCATTATTATTACAAGCATGATCATTCATGGAAATTTGAAGGTGCATTAGAAAAATTAATGCATACCATAAATATGTTTGATCGTGGAGACCAACTTTCGATAGATGGTTTTGAAGACTCGGGAGCCGATTTTTTAGAACCTTATAAAAAATACATTGAAAAAGATTTTGTAACCGTAGTTGGCCCACATAAAGTTTATGGTCCTGAACAAAATGATTTGAGCTTACAGCTGAGAAAACAAAAAATTGACAAAGTAATATTAGCGGGAATGTCTGGGAACTTATGTGTAGAAGCTCATATGAGAGAGTTAATAGAAGATGGTTTTGAAATAGCTGTAGTAGGTGATGCTACCGCATCGGCAATAATTCCGGGATATGATGGAAATGCAGCAGCTCAAACTAACTTTAGATTTATTGCGAGCCATGTATATACTACTGAAGAATTAAAAGGTACATTCAAAAAATAATAATCTGCTTAAATAGGAACAGATAAGAACCATCCTTTTACGGATGGTTTTTTATTTAAGAAAACAATGCAATTGATCAAGTCCATGTAGTAGGAACTTTTGTCCATTTTCTTGCCTTCTTATCTGTCGCACCTTTGTAGTGTAATTAGAAACAAGCACTTATTAATAATTCTTTCTGATAGTCACATTGAGCTTGTTGAAGTATTATCAGGAATCTAAAACATAGAAAAAATGGACATACAATTCGATCAAAAAGATTTTCAAAAAACTATTAAAAACAATAAAGTAGTACTAATCGATTTTTATGCCGATTGGTGTGGGCCCTGCCAAACATTATTACCTACCATTCACAAATTGGCTGAAGAGTTTGAAGGAAAAGTTACTGTTAAAAAAATAAACGTCGATCAGAATAAAGAACTGGCTGCTTCATTTGGGATACGAAGTATCCCAACCTTAGTGTATGTATCTGAAGGAAAAGAAGTGGGTAGGCATAACGGAATACTATCTGAAGGAGAATTAAGAGATAAATTAAATCAATTAAAATCAGCATAATTATGAACAACTATAATCAATGTCCAAATTGTTGGGGATATCAGGAATATGATGAAGACCATATTGAAGGACAACTATGCGAACACAAAAACAGAAAATAAAACTAATAAAAACAATTAAAAATAGAAATTATGAACACAAGAATTGAAACATTAAACCCCGAAACAACAACAGGAAAATCAAAAGAATTATTCGATGCAGTGCATAAAAAGATAGGATTCATTCCGAATCTGGTTAAAGTATTTGGAAATTCACCGGCAGCCTTACAAGCGTATTTAAGATTAGGAGAAATCACTTCAAAAGGTAACTTTAGTAGCAAATTCAAAGAGCAATTAGCGCTGGCCATTGCCGAAGAAAATGAGTGTAATTACTGCTTATCGGCGCATACCGCTATTGGTAAAATGAACGGTTTAACAGATGAGCAAACAGAGCAAAACCGACAAGGTAGATCTGATGATACTAAAGTACAAGCCGGATTACAGTTTGCGCAAAATATAACTAAAAGCAGAGGACAAGTTTCTAGCGAAGCTATTCAAGATATAAAAGCGGCTGGATATAATGATAGTGATATTTTGGAAATTGTGTTAAATGTAGTTTCTAATACATTGACAAATTATGTAAATCATTTAGCACAGACTGAAGTGGATTTTCCATCAGTTGAAGCAGGTAAATTTGCCGTTGCTAATTAAATAGTGATCATATAAATTATTTTAAAAAATGGAAAATCAAATAGAGCAAAATTTAAAGCACATTCATGAATTATTAGCAGAAGCTAAATTTATTGAAGCGATGGAAACATACTTACACGATGATGTAGAGTTAAAAGAGGCAAACGGAGAACCTAAAAAAGGAAAACAATTCAATCTTGACTTTGAAAATGATTTTATCAATAATCAATTAGCTGAATTTATTCGATATGACGTAAAGAACTATGCAGTGCAGGGAAATCATTCCTTTTATACAGCCATTATGGAGTTGAAATTAAAGGATGGGAGCACTATGCTTTCAGAGCAGGCCGTTGTTACTGAATGGAAGGATGGTAAAATTTATAGAGAACGGTATTATCACGCGTAAAAAGGAATCTGTAAAAAAAGCGAGCTTTAGCTCGCTTTTTTATGTTTAAGATTTTCTTAACGTTAATAATTTGATTATTGTTTATATTTGGGTAAAACCTTTATTATGAAAACAACAACCATACTTTTCGCTTTATTTTTCACCATTTATATCACAGCTCAAGACAAAGAATCGGCTATCAAAGATGTTACACAAGCAGGCTATAATTATATCGATACTTTTTATAAAGTTGATACAACCCTGGCTTATACGAGCATTCACAAAAACCTGAGAAAAGTAGGTTGGTGGTATGATACTAAAAAGAAAGTTTATTCTCGCGATTTGGAAATGCCCTTTGATGCCTTAATTGACTTGGCAAAAAAATGGAATGCAAAAGGAGATCAAGTGAATGATCAATCTCCTAGAAAAGTTGAGGTGTTGGAAGTTTCCGATAAAATTGCAGTGGTTAAAGTAACTGCAGTTTGGGGTATCGACTATGTGAATATGGTGAATACTGAAGAGGGTTGGAAAGCCATTAATATTGTATGGCAATCGAAACCTAAGTTCTCTTTTAAAGAGTAAAAACCATTCTAAGACTAGGTCGGTTATACTTCGATCAAATAAGATTACAAAAAGCGAGCATTACGCTCGCTTTTTTATTGTCTAAAGACCTGCCAATTCGCGGGCCCAATTAACAATTTGCATGCTGATGTTATCTTCCCATTTGCCGGCATTTCCTTCAAAAGAATCTTTAGGTGTTTTATGTATTGTATTCCAGTGATCTAAACCAGGATATTCATATAATATATGATCTTTATGTCCATTTTTCTTAAGCACTTCAATGATCATTTTATTGTCAAACGAAGACATGATCCAGTCATTAGTACCACGCATTATTCTTACCGGAACTTTAACCTTTTCCCATTCGCCGGCCAGATTAAAATCTTGTAACTGTTGATAATATTCAACAGGTCGACCATACATGTGCTGTGCACTATGATAATTGTATTTTCCTAATGCAGGGTATTCATCAACAACTTCCTGATACGTTTTTTTCCGAATAAGCATTCCATAGTATAAAGGAATATAATAGTTGTTCATTTTCTCTACGATCTCAGTTTCAGAATCACCACTCATTTGCCGTATTCTACGCTCAATTTCTAGCATATGTTCAAACCATGTTTTAAAAAAGGTTCCATCAGAAATTATTCCGGCAAGACTGAATTCATTGGCCAATAATGGAGCCAACGCGCTGCCCATACTTGAACCGTAAGCAATTATTTTTGAGGTATCAACATAGGATTTTGATTTTAGCAATTTAATTGCAGCTTTATATCCGGCCAAATCTGTTTTGAAATCACTTTTAGAACAATCGCCTTCACTGTCACCAACACCAGGTTTTTCAATGCGCATAACCACCATGCCAGATTTTTCTACCAGATCATTAATAACTTTTGCCCAATTGCTGTTTCTATCTGGATAGATCTCAATACTTGAACAACTTAATCCTCCTATTAGAAGAATTGCTGGTTGTTTTCCTGTTTTTTTTGGTTTGGTAATGATAATTCTTTGCGTAACACCATATATACTGGTCACTTCCTCATAAAATGTGTCTAATCCATCATGATTTTCTTTAGGGATGGCGTTTAGTTTCGTCTTAATGTTTATCAATTGATGATTTCTCAAAACTTGAATACTTATTGGTTTTGATGACCGAATGCCATAAGTGATCTCTGTCCAGATTTGATCATCTTTAATCAACTCACCCTGAACTTTTATAATGAGGTCGTTAGGGATTAATCCAACTTTATCTAACGGACTACCCTTTTCAATTGAAATAATTTTAGCTCCTGGTTCATTATTTGTTGGACTGCCTATTTTGGCTTGCCACATAGCCCGTCTATCTAATTGTTGAGCATTAATTGAGTTAATCATTAATATAAAGAAGAAAGACCAACGCGTAAGTTTCGAAAATTTACAATTCATAATTCAATAGATATTTTTAAGATTTCTTTAAAAATAGATTGATTACTTTTATCTAAAAAACAAATTATATGAAACCCTTTGGTTTTTATATAAAAGAGTTGATCCACATGATTTGATTTTAAAAGAAGCTTAATGTTTACAAGACAATTTTATATTTTCAATTCAAGAATTGCCACCCACGTATTTTTTTGGGTCACTTATTATGTTGTTTTTAGCTTGATATGGGCTGCGAATCAGGGTATAACTGCATCTTTCTTTTTAGAATTTATCTTATTACCGATAAGAATTATGGCTGTGTATGTTACTATCTACTATTTGTTACCTAATTATTTATTAAAGAAGAAATATTTAAAGTTTATAGCAGGATATGGAGCTTTGATTTTCATTGCGGCTATTTTGCAACGGATTTTCATTCATTTTTTTTATGAAAATTTATTGTTGAATAATACTTCTCAAGGATTATTTAGTTTTAAAATGTTGTTGCGGGCGACAGTTTTAATTAATACAACAGTATTTTTAGTGTTGAGTTTTAAAATATTTCAGTTATTTCTTATCGAACGGGAAAAGAATGAAAAACAAATATCTGATTATCTTGAAATAAAGGCAGATAGAAGAATGCATCACGTACATGTTAACGATATATTATTCATTGAAGGTCAAGGGAATTATACAACGTATAATCTTTCTGACAAATCTAAAATTACTGCGTATGGTTCTATTAAAAAAGTATTAGAAACATTGCCGGATAATTTTATTAGAGTGCATAAATCGTATATAGTAAATAGAAATGAAATAAAATCATACGATGCAAATACCGTTGCGGTTAAAGATCAATTAATTCCACGTGGCAAGAGTGTTACTGATGATGTTTTATTGATTAAAACGCTGAGTTAGTTAATAAAACCCTTCACTTTATTTGGAACTGACAAGCCCATCGGATGTCTGATTTATCAAATCTTCACTTTCAATGGCTTGAGGTGAAGAATTATTTAAGAACAGCTACTTAAAAAGTATTCACGACATTCTTAATTTGATTACTATTTATAATTGTCTCTTAAAAATGTATCGAGTTATAAATATTCCTTGTTCGTCAGTTTCACCCGCATCACTTTCTACAGCACTTGTAACAAATACTAAATCCCAGCCATCTGCTAACATAGAAGTTAACTTTGACGATATGACAGCATCATTAGCGGCTATATTTTGAAAACGAATACCTCCAACATTATAGAAGTTTAAGAGTTTTGTTTCTTCAAAGTCTTTGACGCGAATGTCTTTTCGTTTTGATTTATTTCGGGTATCATCACCTTCTGTTTGTTCTGAAGAGAATTCTTTGTAATCACGCACTGCATTGGTCGAAATAATTCTTGAGCGGCCTAAGCCAAGTGGAACAATAGACTCTACACTTGTGATGACTTTGACTTCAAAGGTTGGTTGTGTATTTTCCGATTCGTTTTGTGCAGTTGCACTAAAAATTGTTGCAATGGCAAATATGCCGGCTAAAATAGATTTTTTCATTTTTTTAATTATTAATTTATGAGACACTTTTATTTTAGGGCTTTCTTTTAAATTAACATTTATGAACTTGCCAATACATTGATCAGTTTGTTACAACCACCATTCTTTATAAATTCCGTGTGATCTTCCTGGGTCTCAAAACGCCGTTGGCATATCTTATGGCAAAGCATTTCTGAATCAGTTTCATTATTGAATACCTTCAAGGTACTTTTGGCATTTCTATTTGACCATGTCGATTTCCCGGGATGTATTTTACTCCATGCGAGGGAATTCTTCCAAATCGCTGCACTTAGTGCCCCACAGGCATTACCACTTAAACCAAGTCCTCCGGCAAAACCTGCAACAGCAACCATTTCTTCATCACTGCCTCCCATTTTCCTGACAACTTCAGAAGCGCAGCTTAAAACTTGTTTTGGTAATCCGGTTTGTTGGAGTGCTAATCCTTTTTTTGCAGATTCTATAGCTTCAGGTGCCCATTTTTCAGCCAGATTAAAACAGGTACTGTTTTCCATCCCTTTGAGTGTGGTTTTGATCATAAATTTAGTCATCCCAAAAAAAGTGTCTAAATGGCAATTGGTTATGTTTAGACAATTCACGGTATTGGTTCTATTTGAAAAAGACCTTACCAGATTTTGAGTAGTTACTATGGCCAAACCGATAGCTTGATCCATGTTATTAGAGCGTCGGTAGGATTCTGAACCTGCAGCCAGAGTAGCTCCCCAAAGCATACCACATTGTTGCCCTTTTTGCATGATGCCACCTGCCAAAGGATCGGCAGCCCGTTCCTCGGTATCTTTTGTATGATCGAATTCGCGATTTAATAAATGAAAAAAAGTACGAGAACAGGTGCCTAATTCTTTAAAAACTTTTTTGGCATCGTTTTTATAGACTTTTGTAGTGGTCATAATCTTTGATTTAAAAAAAGAACTTCCTAATATAGGTGGCATAATAATTTTTTACAATGATATTTATCATGTTATCAGCTGTTTACATTATTTACGAAACTACTTGGTAAAAGCAATTTCCTTTATGTTGATTGTGTTTATTTTTTTCAATCCAAATAGTGGCCTTAAAAAAGGAACTCTTCTGATCAATTCATACAATCCAAAACACCCTATAAATGTAAAAACCGCGACTAAGATGAATTTTACTATTGTCGGGATGTCAAGAGGTAATATTATATAGGAACTCAGGTATAGAAAGATCATATGTATGATATATATTGGATAGGCGCCATGACTTAAATATGTCAATGTTTTGCTAGGATGATTCAGATATTTATACCCAAAACCAAATAGGGCAAAGATCCACATGCATGATTCAATAGCCATCAGATAATTCGGGGCTTTGAGCTCGAATTGAACATATCGATTTACAAATAGTATCAAGGCTAGTGTTATAAATAACCATCGCCATTTTAAGATGGTGGACCAGAATGTATTACCGGCGAGTATAAAACTAAAACCAAAAAAGAAAGCCAACAGGCCTAAGAAAAATCCATGCCATGTCAGGGCATACAATTCATAAGTTTCAGGATTTACCAAGACAGCTTCCAATATGAAAGCACCTACGATCAATACTAATCCTAATGGATTGCTGAACAGCTTTTTTAACCAATTATTAATAATGCCGTTTTTATGTTTCCTTAAGTAAAAGAATACCGGTGACAACAGGATCACATAGATAAATATATTCTTTAAAAACCATAAATGTCCTTGCTGTGGCGTAAATACTATATCTTGATTATAGTACTGTTGCCATATCAATACATGTATAGGCACAATGAATAGTATCCCGAACAGAAATGGTAAAAGAATCCGTTGGGTTCTCTCCAATAGCAATTGTTTCCAATTTCGTTTTCTGATCGCAAAACGGACCCCCATACCCGAAACAAAGAACAACAAGGGTATTCTCCATACATTGATCATTGACATAGGTATCCAACTAGATTCTAATGATTTTTCACTTTGTATAAAGCCTATCAATACACCCCAGGGTTGAAACACTATGGCAATGTGATAGATCAATAGTAGTCCTATGGTGATTACCCTCAGCCAATCTATATCATATCTTCTCGTTATTGAGTTCATGTTGTTCTTATTTAGATAGTCCATATTATCCTTTTACTATTATTCGTTCTAATTTTCAAAGCCAATTATGCAAAAGGCTATTGCAATAGCTCGGCAATTTTAGGTCGGTTCATTTCCAGTTGTTTATAATCCAGTTTGAATCCTAAAGGGCCCAGATCTTTACTGATCTGGTCATAAATACCTTTGACCTCATTAAAGGGAGCCGAAACAGAAGCTAATGCCGTTGATCCGTAATTATTTTTCAATGATTTGTCAGCTCCCTTGGCCAATAACGCCTTTACGATCTCTGTTCGGCAAAAGAAAGCTGCGGTATGAAGTGGCGTTGAACTGTCATTGCTTGTGATGTGTATGTCAGCACCGGCCTCAATTAATGATTTAGCTACTTCGGTTTTTCCAAAAGTAGTGGCAATGATCAAAGGAGTAGATCCGTATTGATCTTTTACGTTAAGGTCAGACCCCGCATTAATGTGTTGGCGTACAGCACTCAGATCCCCCAAAAAAGTAGCCGTATGAATGTCTATACTCGGCGGTTTTGTATTCATTTGTGATATAGTGTCCTTATGATTAGGTTTTTCTTCCTGGCTTCGACATGAGGCGATGCTCAATAATGCAACTGCTAATACTATAGTAGCGACTGCTTTTCTAAAAATAATTTGTTGTGTTTTCATAATGAATTTGTTTTAAAGATTTATAATATTTTGATAGTGTAAAGGTCCTTCAAACCATGACGCAGCACTAATCAAAAAAAAGCCAAAGAATATCAAGTTTCGATAAAACCCTATAAAATATGACGAATTGATATAAATTATGACGCAAATTATGATGCAACACTTATTTTCAGTAAATAAATATTGCATTTAAAAAAGCGCTTTTATATTGGATATCTATGGTCTCTTTATTCAAAATCTGTATCTTTAGATAGAATTTCAAACATTCCATTTAGCTGAAATAATAATGCCCGATCCTACCTCCATAGAAAATGATTTTTTACACAAAATTACCGGGATCATAGAGGAGAATTTATCCGATGAGCGGTTCGGTGTTTCAGAATTGGCGCATAAATTAGGGATGAGCCGTTCTAACCTACTGCGTAAAATTAAAAAGATCAACAATTTATCGGTTAGCCAGTTCATCAGGCAGGTAAGGTTGGAAAATGCGATTGAACTGTTACAAGAGAACGACCTGACTGTTTCTGAAGTTTCCTATGAGGTTGGTTTTGGCAGTACTTCTTATTTTATCAAATGCTTTCATGATCATTATGGCTACCCTCCTGGTGAGGTCAGCAAAAGAGATCTAAAAGAAATCGATGCTGTTGAGGCTGGTCAAGCCACAACTGAACCAGAAGTCGGCGTATCACCCAGAGCAAAGTTCTGGCAGGAATTAAAACGCCGGAAGGTAGTGAAGGTAATTATCGTGTATGCCTCTATGTCTTTTATTGTATTGCAATTGCTTAGTATTCTCATAAAACCGCTTTTTCTTCCACAGTGGATGATGACCTTAGTAATTGTGTTGTTGGCCATCGGCTTCCCAATTGCTATTGTATTTTCATGGATATTCGATATCACCCCATCAGGCCTTGAAGTAACTCAATCGTTGAACCAACATGGAAACCGACAAAACGAAGCTATTAACCGGAAGAAGAGTTTTTTATATGCTGCTTTTATAGGTGTGTTGCTGGTTGTGGTTGTGATGCTGGCATATCCGAAGGTCTTTAAAAGCGATAAAACTCTACTGAATCCCGACCTTGAAAAATCAATTGCGGTGTTACCTTTTAAGAATGACAGCAATGATGCAGGAAACGTTCATATCGTGAACGGATTGATGGAATCGGTACTCACAAACCTTCAAAAAATAGAGGACCTCCGAATCATCAGCCGTACCTCCGTTGAAAAGTTCAGAAACAATACCAAGACCATTTCAGAAATTGCAAAAGAGTTGAACGTCAGTTATTTTGTAGAGGGTAGCGGCCAAAAAATAGGCGATGAGATCCTTTTGAATATTCAATTGATAGAAGCTTCCAGTGATAAGCATTTATGGGCACAACAATACAAGCGAAAAGCCACTGATATTTTTGAATTACAAAAAGAAGTTGCCAAAAATATTGCCGCAAAAATTGAGGCTATTATAACACCTGAGGAAGTAGAAAGGATCGATAAAGTACCAACGGATAACTTAGTAGCTTATGACTACTTTTTAAAAGGATTAGACCTGTTCTATCTGGGAAACCGTGAAGGCCTGGAAGCCGCCATTCCATTATTTAAGAAAGCCATAGAATATGATAACGAATTTTCACGGGCCTATGCAGATATCGCCATTTCCTATTATTATTTAGAAGTCTTACAGGCCGAAAAACAACATACAACCCTGATCAATAATTATGCTGATAAGGCTTTATTATACGATTCAAAATCGGCCCAAAGTTTAATTGCCAAAGCCCTGTATCATATGAACAGTGGCGAATATACCCAGGCACTGCCTTATTTTGAAAAAGCCCTGGAATATAATCCTAATTCTGCCCTGGTTATTCGTTTTCTATCAGAATTTTATACCAGTTATATGCCCGATACCGAAAAATACCTTGAATATGCGTTGAAAGGGGTTCAATTGGATATTGCTTCACATGATTCAGCTACGGCAAGCTTTATTTATCTGCATTTAAGCAATGCCTTTATACAATCAGGTTTTGTTGAAGAAGCAGAAAAGCACATTAATCGGTCATTGGCCTATAATCCCGAAAATTTATTTTCAGAATATGTAAAGGCCTATGTGTTATACGCCAAAAACCAGGACCTCGGGCAGACCAAAGATTTTTTGGTGGCAACATTGGCTAAAGACATCACCCGCTTAGACGTCGTGCAGGAATTAGCCAAGATCTGTTATTATCAGCGCGATTATCAAAACGCTTATGCCTACTATGATAAATTTACCTCCATCAAAGAAACGCAACAGTTGGATATTTATCCTGCGGAAGATGCCAAGATTGCGGTGGTATTCGATAAAATGGGATTGAAATCAAAAGCTGAACAATATTTTAATACCTACCTGGATTATGCTGAAAATGACAATTCATTGTATAAGGATCTAAGTTTAGCGGTGTATTATGCCTACAAAGACAACCCTGAAAAGGCTATAGACCATATGAAGTTATTTGCCGGGCAGGATAATTACACCTATTGGACCCTTTTATTCTTAAAAATAGACCCTTTGATCGACCCTGTCAAAGAGAAGCCGGAATTTCAACAACTCTTGGAGGAAATAGAAACTAAGTTCTGGAAAAACCATCAGCAAATAAAGACTTCTTTGGTGGAAAAAGGCTTGCTTTGATTTTTGAGTGCGCTTATCGGTTTGTGTATGGTTAGTTGCGGAAACCAGTTGTGATTTTCCGACGTATATCAAATGCAATTAATTCAAGTGAATTTCCTGCGAGGAAATTCCGTAGCAATTAATTATACACGTTGTTAGCACCAGTTTTTATGTTGTTTTAAATAGATACCATCCATTTCCAATTTCTCTCAACATTATTAATCTACTTGGATTCATTTTTGGTAAGGTTTGCCCATTCGGAATATACATATAGCCAACAGTATTATCTATCATTCCTCCAATTACATATTCAAAACAATTATCACATTTATATCTTGGAGAAATTGAATGAATTAATAATTCTCGATAGTCAGATTGAATTTTCCTTCCTAAATTTATTTTTCTGTAGGACTGCTCATCTTCTTCAATTTTAATATTTAAAAGCTTGTTATTTAATTGTTCAAATTTTTCTTTATTCTTCTCGAAGTGTTCAATAATAGTGTCGTCTAAAGCTAAAGTGAGTTTAATATTTTCAAATTCTCTCATGAAGTCTTCCTTTGATTTAAAAGCCTCTTCATCTGTTTTTATTAAACTGTCTATTTGTTGTTCCGTCATTTTTTCAAATTCCGACTTTAACTGTTCCAATATTCCAGTCATTGCTAAAGCTCTAAAAGCTTCTATTTTCCACTTTTTAACCTTTTTCAGGTGAGCGTAAGTGTCAATTCCATTTCCCAAGCTGTCAATTATTGTAATATTCACAACAGCCAAATTTTCAGATTGACTAAGAAGTCTAAAATTTAAGTTTGTTTTTTCTCCTAAGCCATTTGCATTTGGTCGACCTTTATATTCTCCAGTTGAAAATTTGGCTGTTCTCTTAGAAAATTTTTTATCAGTAAAGACTTTTTCTACTAGTTCTAATGGTTGAAATTCTTGAGCATTTAAAATTCCACAAATTAGTATAAGAAAAAGAGAAGTAAATAGTTTGTTCATTCGATTATTTAAATTGATGCTAATGTTAAGATATCGTTTCGTTTTGATGAACTATATCGATCGATAAGCCAAGTATGGCTAAAATGAATCAAGAATCAAGCTAAATTAATGCATCAAACTTTCAATCTCGTCTGCTTCGATTGGAATATTTTTCATCAGATTAAATGGCTCACCTTTTTCGTGTATCACCACGTCATCTTCGAGGCGAATACCAAAACCTTCATCGGGAATATAAATACCCGGTTCTACCGTAAATACCATATTGGCCTGCATCGGTTCGGTTAAGATACCATAATCATGTGTGTCTAAACCCATATGGTGCGATGTACCATGCATAAAATATTTTTTATAGGCCGGCCAGTCAGGATTTTCATTTTTGACATCGGTTTTGTTGAGCAATCCTAATGCTAAGAGTTCAGAAGTCATTACTTTACCAACTTCTACGTGATATTCTTCCCAAAGTGTTCCGGGAACTAACATTTTGGTGGCCTCATTTTTAACACGTAATACAGCATTATACACTTCTTTTTGACGTTTAGTAAAGGCGCCTGACACCGGCACCATTCGTGTCATATCACTGCTATAATTGGCATATTCTGCGCCTACATCCAGTAAAATGAGTTCTCCGGGTTTACATTCCTGATTATTTTCAATATAATGTAGTACGTTAGCATTTGCACCGGAAGCAACAATCGGTGTATACGCAAAACCTTTAGACCGATTACCTAAAAATTCATGCATAAACTCGGCTTCAATTTCATATTCCATCACCCCCGGTTTTACAAAACCTAAAATACGCTTAAATCCTCTTTCGGTGATATCACAGGCCTGTTGTATCAGGTCTAATTCGAGTTGCTCTTTCACAGAGCGTAAACGTTGCAAAATAGGATTGCTTTTTGCGACGGCATGTGCAGGATATTTTTGTTTTAACCATTTTGTGAACCTTGCCTCACGAGTTTCGGTTTCTACATTAGCCCTGTAATGTTCATTGGTATTGATATACACTGTTTCGCATTGTGTCATGAGTTCGAACATCACTTTTTCCATTTCCTGTAACCAATACACGGTTTTGATACCACTGGTTTTTAAAGCCGCTTCTTTGGTTAGTTTGGCGCCTTCCCAAACGGCAATATGCTCATTGGTTTCTTTTAAGAATAAGATCTCACGATGCTTTTCTTTGGGACAATCAGGAAATAGTACTAATATACTTTCCTCCTGGTCAACGCCACTTAAATAAAAAATATCCCGGTGTTGTTGAAAAGGCATGGTACTGTCAGCACTAATAGGATACATATCGTTTGAATTAAATACTGCCAAACTCTTCGGTTTCATCTGCGCGATAAACTTTTTTCTATTCCTGATAAAGAGTTTGTTGTCTATGGGTGAGTACTTCATACCGGTATATTATAAGTGTTATTATGAAATGAGTAACAAATTTATAAATTTGTTATGATTAATACTTTGATTCAATGAAATACTTTATGCTAATTATTATTTTGCTATATACAAGTTGTTCGCCTCAATTAAGGCATTCATTTTCCAAGGTATCATCGCCTGAGAAAACATGGGTAGTTTTGCATCCGTTTAAGGCAAAAAAAGCGTTTATCCTTTCTAAGGAAGCGGAAAGAATCACTGACTCGATCTCAAGAATAGGGAATATCGGGAAGGATAATAACGGAGGCCGTTCAGATGCTTTTAAACATAGTTTTTGGATGGCCAGGTTAACACAAGGCATTGGAAAGAGAGCCGCTTTGAGTTTAGGAAAAGCACACGAAAAAGGAAATTATAAAAGCTATAAAAAACGAAAATTAGAAGATGGGTCTTTGCCAGACAAACAATCTTCTGACATGGATTTATTCAATAATGATGTTGGAATAAAAGTAGGTTCGGCTGACAAAAAGCAACCTAAAAGAATATTGATTCAACAACTTTTAGACTCACTTCTAATCGGAAAACTACGTGTATTGCTTAAAGACAGCGTTGGTAATTTTTTGGACTGCCACGGCAACATTATCTCTCTGGATTCCTTACAAGGCAAATGGGATACGAAGAAGTGTTTGGTGCCTTCTAACAAAATGTCATTTCAAACCGAATGAAATAAGTGCCCGCCAGAATGACTTGTCGGACAGGTGAGAAACCTAAATGTCATTCAAAAATCTCAGATTCGACGGAGTCAATTACAAGTTTTACTCCTTCAAGTCCTTGTAATCCTTAAACAAGGTCAAATTTAATGCTTCTATCTTTTTTCTATAGGCCGGCCATTCTCTTGTATAAAAAGCATTGATAGGCTTTATGGCTCCCTCCATTTTTTCATTCGCATTTTTCACCAATTGTTCTTCGGTTTTTCCCGGTTCTTGCAATAAAGAACCCACATAAAATCTTGCAGAAGAAACAAATGAAATGGGCGTGGGCTCAGGATTTCGGGTAATTCCCTGTCGCTTATCTTCTTTACCGATCACGCCATCAATTAAACGATCAATAGATTTCATAATAGTATCGGTATCTTTAATAATGTCCTTATAACTATCAACTTTTTTAGATTTCAGTTGCTTTTTATAGTCTTCAGCAATCTTTTTAGACTCTTTTAGCTGTTCAACGGCTTTTCGAGCCAGCCCCATTTTATTTTCCAATTGCTTTAACTGGTCGTATTTACTTTTTAACACATTTTGAGGCATGTCAACTCTGGGATCATAGGCTACTGTAACCATCGTTGAATCCTTAGATTTTTTATAATGCACTACAACTTTATAATCCCCCGGCAACGCGGTAATACCCCGGAGCTCAGGAGCATTTTTTTTCACATCTTTTCTGGATGGGCCTCTCAGGCCTTTTTCAGTTAGATCCCAATACATTCTATGTAAACCATTTTCTTTAGGAGCTTTCTTTTTTAAGGTTTTGATCAATGTATTATCAGCCTTATACACTTTTACGATAACGGAATCCTTCTTTTTCTTATCGGATGATTTGCCGGATCCAGGTTTATTGATACTGTAACTGATCATAGCACCCCGTTTTCTGTTTTCGGCATTGAATATGGCATTCCCGCCAAAACGGGTACCACTGGCTTGTTGTACCTGATTAATATATGCTTTGGGTGCACTAAAAACTTTCAGCGGTTTGTTTAATTCCTGAGGGCCTTCAGTCGCCAATACCCGCAAAGGCCTGATATCATCCAACACGTACATAGAACGCCCGAAAGTAGCAATATCCAGGTCATGTTCGCGAGGATGGATAGCCAGATCCATTGTAGGTACGGTGGGATAATCATTGGTCCATTTGGTCCAGGTCTTGGCTTCATCAATACTAACATACAGCCCGGTTTCTGTTCCTAAAAACAGTAATTTTTTCTCAACAGGGTCTTGAACCAATGCCAATGAATAACCAAAGGTTTCATCTTTTTTATCCAATAAACTTTCCCAGGTTTTTCCATAATCCCAGGTTCTATATAAATACGGCTTAAAATCGAAATTTCTATAATTATTAATTACGGCATAGGCCTCGCCGGCATTAAAAGTAGAAGCTTTTATCTGTGCGATCCAACCACCTTTTAAGACGTTTTTACCTTTTGGAGAAACATTCGTCCAGGTTTCTCCGCCATTTCTTGAAATTTGAATTTGCCCGTCATCAGTACCCACCCAAAGTAGCCCTTTTTCTAAAGTGCTCGGTGTAATGGCTAATATGGTGCAGTGGTTTTCTGCTCCGGTAGCATCCATTGTAATACCACCACTTTCATGTTGTTTTTGTTTTTCAGGATCATTTGTTGTCAGGTCATCAGAAATGATTTCCCATTCATGGCCTCTATTCGTTGTTTTATGAACAAATTGGCTTCCGAAATAGATGGTTTCATTATCGAACGGATCAATGGCAATAGCAGCATTCCAGTTAAAGCGTAATTTCATTTCAGGATCCGGATGTGTAGGGCGAACCATTTTATTATTACCGGTTTTTCGATCATAAATACTCACAAAACCTTGTTGAGACATGCTATATCCATAGCGATAATCTTTAGGATCAGGGATGACATCGAAACCGTCTCCAAAAGAAATTTCCTGCCAATACGAGTTTCTGATACCCTGTGCTTTGGCAACATAAGCAGGACCCACCCAAGAGCCATTATCTTGCATACCTCCATACAAATTATATGGATATTCCATATCATATGCAATATGATAAAATTGCCCTACGGGAAGATTCTCCACAAATCGCCAGGTTTTACCTTTATCGCGTGTAATGTTTAAACCACCATCATTTCCATCGATCATAAAACTGGGATTTTCAGGATGAATCCACCATGCATGATGGTCCGGATGCACACCAACATTCGTATTATAAGCAGGCATTAGCTGTTTGAAAGATCTTCCACCATCATCACTCACATTAACATAGGTAAAGACACTATACAATCTATTTTCATTTTTGGTATCTACAAAAATATCAGAATAATAAAAAGGCCTATTACCGATTCCCGGTTTGTCATTTATTTTTTTCCATTTTACGCCCCCATCCTCTGATTTATAGAGTGCATTTTTTTTGGCTTCAATCAATGCATATACAATGTTGGGATTACTAGGTGCAATACCAATACCAATTCTTCCTAGATCACCTTCAGGCAAACCGTCCTTATCCGTTTTTTTTATCCAGTTTTCGCCACCATCATAGGTGATGTATAATCCTGAACCTTTTCCCCCAGAATTAAAAGTCCAGGGCCTACGACGATGTTCCCACATAGCCGCGATTAGTTTATTTGGATTGGTAGGATCAACAACCAGATCAGCAGCCCCGGTTTTGTTATTTACGAATAATGATTGAGTCCAGGTTTTACCTCCATCAGTGGTTTTAAAGATTCCACGTTCCGGGTGTTCACCCCAAGGCGAACCAATGGCAGCGGCATATACGGTATTCGGATTGTCCCTGTCAATAATAATTCTGTGGATATTACGTGTCTTTTCAAGGCCCATTAATTTCCATGTAGTGCCTGCGTCTAAACTTTTGTAGATACCATAACCCCCGTTTAAACTATTTCTGGGATTTCCTTCTCCCGTACCTGCCCAAATAACATCAGGATTATTTTGCTGGATGGCTATGGCACCAATTGAAGCCACCGCTTGCTTGTCAAAAATGGGTTTCCAATCGATACCTCCACTTTGAGATTTCCAAACCCCACCGGATGCGGCCCCCACATAAATAATGTCAGGCTGGTCAGTAACGACATCTATGGCGGTAATTCTGCCACTCATTCCGGCCGGACCGATAGCACGTGGTTTCATGCCTTTTAATTTTTCAATGTCTAGTTGTTGCGCATTAATTGTTAAAGAAATTAATAGCGAGAGGAAAGTTATTCTTATCATTTTAGGATAGGTTAGTTAAAAGAGCATCTAAAGTAATCTGATTTTTACTAATAAACAATTTTTTATAGATTTAGGTAACACATTCATCAATTCAAATACCTATAGATTACGAAGCTTTTTTAGTATATTGCGGTATCAAAATTTTGATCTTACAAAATCACCGAATGCTTAATACTCAGACTAGATATTTTCAGTATTTTCTTGTCGTGGCTTTTACTTTTTTTATCGGTTTAAGCAGTTTCTCCCAAGCAGATATCCCACCAAAACCAAGCTTAGAAACAAGTGTTTATGATGGTGCTAAAATCTTAAGTGGCTATGAAAAGAATGCCTTGGAACAGAAATTAATCAGTTATAGCGATACAACGTCAACACAAATTGTGGTGGCCACGGTAAAAACTATCCATGGGGAAGATATTGCTTTTTATGCAGCAAAGTGGGCCCATGAATGGGGAATTGGGCAAGCAGATAAGGACAACGGTATTTTCCTTCTCATCGCAAAAGATGACAGAAAGTTAACCATCCAAACAGGTCAAGGTATTGAACATCTTTTAACTGATGCCTTGTCTAAACGAATTATAGAAAATATCGTAACACCCGAGTTTAAACAAGGAAATTTTTATGCTGGCTTAGATCGGGGTACTTCAGCTATTATGGAGGTGATGAGTGGGGAGTATCAGGGAACTCCGCAACGAAATACCGAAGGAACTGGAATACCGATTGGATTTATTATTTTATTCGTTATTATCTTATTTATCATCTTATCTAATAGGAATAAGGGGCGTGGTGGCAGAGGTGGAAGAAGGCGTAATTCAGTTGCAGGGTCATTATTGGAAGCTATTATTTTAAGCAAGGCTGGCCGTGGTGGTTTTGGCGGAGGTGGCGGATTCGGTGGTAGTTCAAGTGGTGGAAGTTTCGGAGGTGGTGGTTTTGGCGGCGGTGGCTTTGGTGGTGGTGGTGCTTCCGGGGGTTGGTAATAGCCCATCCTAAATCCTTCCCAAAGGGAAGGACTTTCAAAACTAATAATCAATTATAATTCTTATCTCTAGTCTCAATCATTTTTATGAAAAGTTTAATTCTATTTTCTATACTTATAATTTCTCTTTTTTCGTGTACAGAGAAACAAATGAAAGCCACTGTTAGTCATAACAATCCTTATATTTTAGTGTTAGGTATTGCCCAGGATGCGGGTTATCCGCAATTAGCCTGTAAAAAAGAATGTTGCCAACGGGTATATGATAATCCTAGAAACAAAAGGTTAGTGAGTTCAATTGCCTTAGTTGATCCAATCTCCAATGAAAGCTGGGTCTTTGATGCCTCACCTGATTTTACCGAGCAAACCAAAATGCTGGCAAGACATCTAAAAGAAAAACAATTACCAGATGGCATTTTTTTGTCACACGGGCACATTGGTCATTATACGGGTTTGATATATTTAGGCCGGGAAGCCATAAATACAAATAGGATGCCGGTGTATGCCATGCCTAGAATGCACCGTTATTTGAAAAATAACGGACCCTGGAGCCAGTTGGTAGATCTTGATAATATTTCATTGAAACCGATACAGAAAGATTCAGCCCTGGTTTTAAACGAAAGAATTTCTGTTTGGCCTATACTGGTTCCACATCGCGATGAGTTTACGGAAACAGTCGGGTTTATAATACAAAATAAAAGAAAGAAAGCCCTTTTTATTCCCGATATTGATAAATGGAATAAATGGGACAGGAATATAGTCGACTATATCAAAGAAGTTGATATTGCCTTATTAGATGCAACTTTTTATAAGAATGGAGAGATCGAGCGTAATATGAATGAAGTACCACATCCATTTGTTGAAGAGAGTATGAAATTGTTTGAAGACCTACCCGGCAAGGATAGAAAAAAAATACATTTTATCCATTTCAATCATACAAATCCTTTACTGATCGATGGGAGTGAAGCTCAACAGGTTGTCCTAAAAAAAGGTTTTCATATTGCCGAACAAGAAATGATCATTCCTTTCTAAAGAAAATTACTATTATTTTCTATAATCCAAGGCAGGAGGCCTGTTTCCGAGAAGCGGAATGTATTTAAAATCTTCTCCTCTTCTTTCTATAAACTCTGCTTTGGCTTTTTTGATTAGTGAGGGGTCTAAAAATAGATCGATAGCAGTTAAGGAAATTGTTTTCGCTGCTACCATCATCCCTTTATTACCAATTTCGGTACCACCGGCTGCTACTGCCTGCCAACTATGAGCCGGAGTTCCGGGAACCCAGGTAGCACTACTCATACCCGCAGTTGGAACGGTAAAACTAACATCTCCAACATCAGTAGATCCAAAGGGTTTAGCCTTTGTTTTATAAGGCTGAATTTTTATGGCCTCCTCAATATTAACTTGTTTATAGCCCAAACTCACGGCAATTTTGTCAGCAAATATTTTCTCTTCATCTGTATAACTTATACCTCCTACTTTTACAAGGTTATCATACATTAATTTTTGAAGGGTCAAGTTCGGTAATAACTCATGGGTACCACCGATCATTTCATAATCCATTTTCGTTTCTGTTCCTAAAGCCGCTCCTTCGGCCGCTTTCACTATTCTGTCAAATATATCGATTACAGTATTTCTATTCTCATGCCTTGCATAATAATACACTTCAGCAAAATCAGGAACAACATTAGG
>Ga0209633_10001068_pt1 | contig 29559 bp, 25 predicted proteins | sample Cruoilmetagenom1_FD_187290 | JGI IMG/M metagenome (GOLD analysis project Ga0209633, IMG submission 187290) | Oil polluted marine microbial communities from Coal Oil Point, Santa Barbara, California, USA - Sample 1 (SPAdes) (version 2) | ecosystem: Environmental > Aquatic > Marine > Oil seeps ... | reverse complement strand
ATGTTGCTTTGTCGCGTTTAATATGTTGCTCTCTAGTTTGTAAAGCCATACGTAAAGCTCTATTACCATTAGTGTCTTTTGTAACACCAATAATACGGCCAGGAACATCACGTTTGTACGTCTCTTTAGTTGCAAAATATGCAGCGTGTGGACCACCATAACCCATCGGAATTCCGAAACGTTGTGTTGTACCAACAACCACATCTGCACCAAACTTCCCTGGAGCTTCAAGTTTAACTAAACTTAAAATATCTGCTGCAACGGCAACTTTTATATTTTCGGCATTTGCTTTTTCTATAAATGATTTTATATCTGTAATCTGTCCGTTTTTACCAGGATATTGGAGTAGTGCTCCAAAATACTCTTCAGAAAGATTGTATTCATCTTCATTACCAACTACCAATTCAATACCAATAGGATTTGCTCTGGTTTCAAGTAAGGCAACTGTTTGTGGTAAAACTAAATCAGAAACAAAGAACTTATTGATATTCGCTTTCTTTTGAGCACGATCTCTAACTGCAAATAATAATCCCATAGCTTCAGCAGCTGCAGTACTTTCATCTAAAAGTGAAGCATTTGCAATTTCCATACCTGTTAAATCAATAACCATAGTTTGGAAATTTAACAAGGCTTCTAATCTGCCTTGTGCAATTTCTGCTTGGTAAGGAGTGTAAGCTGTATACCATCCTGGATTTTCCAATATGTTACGCTGAATAACTGCAGGTAAATTAGTAGGATGATAGCCTAAGCCTATGTACGATTTATAGACTTTGTTGAGTTGAGATAACTTGTAAATATGATTCAGGTACTCCTGTTCGCTCATCGCAACATCGAGGGCTAGGTCGTTTTCTAGACGTATGTTATCTGGAATGGTTTCAGTTACTAATTGTTCTATGTTTTTAACACCAATGGTGTCTAACATTGCTTTTTGTTCGTCTAAATTTGGGCCAATATGCCTGAGTACAAATGAGGTCGTATCCATTAAAAAATATCATATAAATTGTTTTGCAAAAATACAGATTTTACTGCATTTTTAAGTCAAGGAATATTAAAGTTTTTTAACCGAAAGTAGAGATTATTAACACATTGTCTATTTTTGTGATATGCAAGTATTAAAGCGCATTTTTAATTTTTATATAAATAGTAGTATTCATGTTGCATTAGCTGTTTATGCATTAACGTGGATTACATTACTTCAGTTTGGTCTAAGTTATGACGAAAGTTGTTTATACTTTGTCTTATTTGCAACTATTACAGGCTATAATTTTGTTAAGTATTTTGGTATTGCAAAATTTCATCATAGAAGTTTAGCAGGCTGGTTAAAGGCAATTCAGTTATTTTCATTTGTTGCATTTATAGCAATGTGCTATTTTGCTTTTCAACTACAAATAAAAACACTTACATTTATTGTTATACTTGGATTGATAACCTTTTTATATGCAATTCCGCTAATGCCCAAGAGGTATTTTATAGATGATCATAAAAATTTAAGAGAGATTGGCGGTTTAAAAGTTTACGTTATTGCGTTAGTATGGGTATTTACAACAGTTATATTACCAGTAGTTAACAATGATGTAATAATAGATGCTAATATTATGATAACTAGCATTCAACGTTTTATTTTTATACTAGTCTTAATGTTACCTTTTGAAATTAGAGACCTAAATTATGATAATTTAAAACTGGCTACAATACCTCAGCGAATCGGAGTTAAGAAAACTAAATTAATAGGCGTTTTACTCTTAATGGTGTTTTTTTTGTTAGATTATTTTAAAGATGAATTGAGCAGTGATTCGATTATTTCGACATTAATTATAATGTTTGTGACTCTATTATTTGTAGTGTTTTCTAAAAAGAATCAATCGAAATATTATAGTGCATTTTGGGTAGAAAGTTTGCCAATAGTTTGGCTAGGAATTTTATTGATGCTTCGTTAACTCTTGTCCTAATTTATCTTGAAGCTTTTTGCGCTCAGTAGCCTTTAGACAATTAATATCAGCCTTTTGCACTGCATCTGAAAGTTTGTTGTTGTTTTTAGAATACACTTTTGTGAATCTACACCAAGATAGACGCAAACCTAGTTTAAAGCGTTCCCATCCTGTGGCTTCACCATATTGTGTCTTATCGCAAATATGTTTTGCTTCATCACAACTAATAAATAAAAAACTTTTTTTCATCTTAATTAAAACCAATTCTTTTCCATGCAATCTGCTAATGCAGTTCTTGCTCTGTGTATAATTACCCAAAGGTTAGACGCGGTAATATCTAATTCATTACAAATAGTCTCTGTATCGTAACCTAAAATAGTTTTCATCTTAAAAACTTGGGCTTGTTTTTCTGGTAGTTTTTCTAAACAATCATAAATTGCATCACCTAGTTCTGAATTAACTAAAGTGTCTTCAGCCGTTTTATCAAAAGGATCTGCAACACGTTCTTCTAGCCAATCACCTTCAGCTTCTTCATTATTGAGATAACCCATTCTTACTTCGGCTTTCCCTTTATTAGAATTTATTTTTCGGTAGTGATCTATAATTTTTCGTTTTAAAATTGAAATCAACCACGTACGCTCACTAGCTTCACCTTTAAAATTTTTCATAGATTTAAGACCAGCCAAAAAAGTTTCTGATATTAAATCTTGCGCGATTTCTCTATCATTTACACGTGTTATGGTGTAATTGAAGAGGTAATCTGAATACAGTTTTACCCAATTATTTGGGTCTATTTGGTGCTTAGGCATTGTTCAATTTCATTGCTGAACCAAAAATAGGGTAATTTTTTTAGATGAAGTATGCAACTTTATACAAAACCATGTTTCGCTTTATTCATAATTAATGAGTGTTGTAAAATTCCCTTTTCTACAGAAACAGAAGAACCATCAACCACACATGTTTTTACATATTTTGCGTTTTTGAATTTTTTTGGAAGTAAAGAAATTATGTTTTCATTTATTTCTATACTTGCAGATTGATAGAGTTTCCATGGCTTATGATAGATTTTGTATTGAAGTGTTTTTGTTTTAAAACCTTTTACAAACGCTATATATCTATTTATTACAAATTCTTCAAGTGTATTTTTGGTTAGAGGCTCAGTTATAGAATTAGTAGTTACTTTTAAATCAATAGCCTTATATGAATATTTAATTGTTTTGTTATTTTCAATACTGTTTTGCTTCAATTTTATTTTTCTATAATAATAAGGTTCATTATAAAAGGTATTTGCTATAAAAGCGATAATAGGTTTTGGAGCAAATTCTCTAATGAATACAACACCTTTTGCTCCATTGATTTTTGATTTTGCATAAAAGCGGAAATTTATTTGACCAAATTTTTGATGAAATGGAATTTTAATTCCAAAAAATTTAACTTTTGAAAACGTGAAAGCAACCACACTCATTAAAGCTTTACCGTTGTGTAAATCTAATTCTGTATTGTTAGGTAAATAGGTTTCAAGAATTTCTTTATCTACTTCAAAAGTTGAAATGATTAAACCTTCCCAATTTCCTGTCATAAATATGTTGTTGCTATTGTCTGATAGTGTTTTCATGATTAAGATTTTTTAAATTATTTAATAACCAAACGAAGTATATGGCAATTGACATGGGAATTATTATTATTCCTAACCACCAAAAATCATTTAGATTTATTTCAATTAACCACCCTATTCCATATAGTATTACAATTATCCAGTAGAGTATTAGTTGCTTTTTGTTTTGATTTTTGAACCTTTTCCAAAAAAAAGTTACACCAATGGCACTTAGTATTTGAATAGCGCCTAACACGATTTGAGCATATAAACCCAGAATTAATGTTAGGTATAAAATCAATGTTATTATTAGAACGATTTTGTTGAGTCTATATAAATTTCTCATAATTTTTGTATTTCAAACTTTCAGAAAATATTGAAAGTTATATTTAATTTTTTTTTTATCAAGTTAAAGGCTAAAATCCTGAAATTTCATTGCCGTTGCTTTAGTTTCTATAAACTTTTAAGAGTATTTTGTCATTTCGACAGTTCCTATGGCTATCGGAAGAGGAACGATGAAGAGAAATCTTTAGGTTCAGCGTAGCTAAATCTTATAATGATGAGATTCCTCTTCGTGCCTCATTCGGAATGACAAGTCATTCTCTAAAAATAATTTCATTCTTTTGTTTAAAACTATAGATTTCCAGTCCATAGAGGTTTATTTCAATAATTTGACGATAGATTTAGTCAACCAATTTTGCTTTTGTGTAACCAACTTATTCAACATAGCATCTGCATTTACAGTTAAATCGTGTAATGCTTTTGTTTGTTTAATTAATTCTTTTGTTTTAGCTGTACCATCATCTTTAATTGATGAAACATCATCTAATACTTTTAGCACAGGTTGAATTTCTCTTCTGCTTCTCTCTTTAGCAATTACTCTCGTTAATTCTTGCACATCTTTTTCTGTCGTAAAGAATTCTTTACGTTCGCCAGAAATTAAAACTTTGGTTACAATTCCCCAATCCATAAGCTGTCTTAAATTCATGCTTGTATTACCACGAGAGATTTTAAGATCTTCCATAATATCTTCCATAGACAAGGGTTTGGTTGAAATAAAAAGCAGCGCTTGTATCTGAGCCATGGCTTTGTTAATTCCCCAAAGTGTGCCTAAACTTCCCCAAGTACTTATGAATTTATCTTTAGCTTCTTTGTATTCCATATAGCAAATATACAATAAATTCTAAATTTTCAATAATTATTGAAAGTTTATTTTAAATATTAGGAGAGTTCAAAGATGACTCTCCCATATTTACTCTATTTCAACAAACCTGCACGTCGTAACAAAGCCTCTGGTTTTGGTTCTTGTCCTCTAAACTTCTTATACAATGTCATTGGGTTTTGTGTTCCACCTTGAGATAAAACGTAGGTTTTAAATTTATTAGCAACCGTTTTATTAAAAATGCCTTCTTCCTTAAAGTATTCAAATGCATCAGCATCTAAAACTTCTGCCCATTTGTAACTGTAATAACCAGAAGAATAGCCTCCTTGAAATATATGTGCAAAAGAAGTACTCATACAATTTTCAGAAACATCTGGATATAAATTGGTATCTCCAAATGCTTCAACTTCATACGTTTTTACATTTTTAATATTTGAAGGATCAACACCATGCCATGACATGTCTAATAAGCCGAAACTTATTTGACGTAAAGTCTGCATACCTTCATGAAATGTAGAAGACGCTTTTATTTTTTCAATTAGTTCCATCGGAATGACTTCACCAGTTTCATAATGCTTAGCAAATAACTCTAAAGCTTCCTTCTCATAACACCAGTTTTCCAAAATCTGACTTGGTAATTCTACAAAATCCCAATACACACTTGTACCAGATAAACTAGGATAGGTTGTGTTGGCTAACATACCATGAAGTGCATGACCAAACTCATGAAATAATGTAGTAACTTCATTAAAAGTTAATAAGGATGGTTTACTCTTGGTTGGTTTTGTAAAGTTGCAAACTATTGAAACGTGCGGACGATGATTATGACCATTTTTAATCATTTGAGGTTTGTAAGATGTCATCCAAGCACCATTACGTTTTCCTGCTCTTGGGAAAAAGTCGGCATAAAAAATAGAAACTAAATTGCCTTCACTATCAGTGACTTTGTATGTTAAAACATCATTATGATACTTATCAATAGTATCAATTTCCTCAAATTGTAAACTAAATAATTTTTCAGCAACCTTAAATGCTCCATTAATTACGTTTTCCAGTTTAAAATAAGGTTTCAGTTGTTCATCATCTAAACTGAATAATTTTTGTTTCAACTTTTCTGAATAATAACCAGAATCCCACTTTTGTAATTGGTCAATATTGTCTAAATCTTTGGCAAAGTTTTCAAGTTTTTTGAATTCGTCTTGAGCTGCTGGTTTTGCTTTATCTAATAATTCGTTTAAAAACGAAGTAACTTTCCCAGGCGTTTCTGCCATGCGTTCTTCTAAAACAAAATGTGCGTGGCTTTTGTAACCTAATAATTGCGCACGTTGAAATCTTAAATTCGCAATTTTCAAAACGATATCTTGGTTGTCTAAGTCGTCATTTTGGAATCCTTTTCTGCCAAATGCTTTTGAGAGTTTTTCTCGTAATTCTCTGTTGTTGGCATAAGTCATAAACGGAATATAACTTGGGTAATCTAAAGTAATTAACCAACCGTCTTTGTCTTTGCTTTCTGCTAATTGTTTTGCGGCTTCTTTGGCTCCTTCTGGTAAACCTGAAAGGTCATCTTCATTAGTGAGATGCATTTCAAATTTGTTGGTTTCAGCTAAAATGTGCTCACCAAATTTTAGTTTTAATTGACTTGCTTCTTTGTCAATTGCTCTTAGTTTTTCTTTTTTATCATCAGCAAGATTAGCTCCATTTCTAGAAAAGCCTTTATATTTTTTATCGAGCAGTGTTTCTTGTTCTGTAGTTAAATCTATATTAGGTTTTGAATCGTAAACAGTTTTTACACGTTTAAATAAATCTTCATTTAAGGTAATATCATTGCTAAATTCTGACAATAAAGGTGAAACCTCTTGAGCAATTTTCTGAATCTTCTCATTAGTTTCTGCAGAATTCAAATTGAAGAAAATACTAGAAATTCTGTCTAGCTCTTCTCCGGAATAATCTAAAGCTTCTATTGTGTTTTCAAAAGTTGGGGTTGCTTTGTTTTCTGTAATGGCATCAATTTCAGATTTAGCATTTTTAATACCTATTTTAAAAGCAGGTAAAAAATCTTTATTCTTAATTTTTGAAAATGGTGCTGTATTGTATGGTGTGTTGAATGTTTTATTTAGAATTGTCATTATTATTGGTGTATAAATATCCTTACGTATTTTGTTGATAATGTGAATTTTAACTCATTTTTAAGAAATTGAAATTGTAATTCGATTTTAAGTTTAGTTAATTTTGCAGAATCTTTACGAGTATAAAGTTTTTGCTCAAAAGAGTTGATTAATAGCTAGAAGCCTTGACGAAAGTTGAGGCTTTTTTATAAGTCTTTGGCAGAATCAATAACCTTAGTTTTCAATCCTTCTTTGTAAACCATTATTTTATCTAAAACGCATTGGTCAGAACATCCAATAATTTGAGCAGCTAAAATTCCAGCATTTTTTGCGCCATTCAGCGCAACAGTTGCTACCGGAACACCTCCTGGCATTTGTAAAATAGACAATACAGAATCCCAACCATCTATAGAATTACTGCTTTTTACAGGAACTCCAATAATAGGTAATGGCGACAATGATGCGACCATTCCTGGTAAATGTGCTGCGCCTCCTGCACCTGCAATAATTACTTTGACACCTCTTTTATGTGCGTTTTTACTGAATTCGAATAATTTTTCAGGTGTTCTGTGTGCAGAAACGATATCAACTTCAATTTCAATATCAAAACCGTTTAATATATCAATAGCGTCTTGCATTACTGGCAAATCACTTTTGCTTCCCATTATAATTGCTACTTTACTCATACTTTATTCACTTATAACTTCAATACTTTCTTTTACTTGTTGCGCTATTGCTCTGGCTTTTTCCAAATCAGAATTCACAATAGTTACATGTCCCATTTTCCGGAAAGGTCTCGTTTGTTTCTTGCCATAAATATGAGGAGTTACACCATTCATTGCAAGAATTTTTTCAATGTTCTTATATACTACATTTCCAGTGTGGTTTTCAGCACCAACAAGATTAACCATTACGCCTGCGACTTTACTTTCGGTATTTCCTAAAGGTAAATCTAGAATGCACCTAATATGTTGTTCAAATTGAGATGTGTAACTCGCTTCTATACTATAATGACCAGAATTGTGAGGTCTTGGCGCGACTTCGTTAACTAAGATTTCATCGTTTTCTGTCTGAAACATTTCTACAGCTAATAAGCCAACATGTTTAAATGCTTCAGCTACTTTCAAGGCAACTGATTCTGCTTTTTTTGCAATGGTCTCAGGAATCCTCGCAGGACAAATCACATACTCTACTTGATTTGCTTCAGGATGAAATTCCATTTCCACAACAGGATATGTTTTTATATCGCCTTTTTCGTTTCTGGCAACAATAACTGCTAATTCATTTTTAAACGGAATTAATTTTTCCGTAATACATGCCACATTTGGTAAATCCGTTAAATCTGAAATACTTCTGACCATTTTTACTCCGGTGCCATCGTATCCAAATCGTGCGCTTTTCCAAACAAAAGGATAACTTAATCCACCATTATCAACAGCTTCATCAATTTCAGATGTATAAGCAAATCTCGAAAAATCTGCTGTCGGAATATCATGATCACGATAAAATAATTTCTGTGTTGCTTTGTTTTGAATGGTTCTTAAAGTCTTAGACGACGGAAAAACTTTTACGCCTTCTTTTTCAAGCGATTCTAAAGCATCAATATTAACGTTTTCAATTTCAAAAGTTAATACATCGACATTTTTTCCAAAATCAACAACCGTTTTATAATCCATTAAATCGCCAACGGTAAATTCGTCGCAATCTAATCTCGCAGGTGCATCAATACTTGGGTCTAAGACACAAGTGTAAATATCAAATTTGCGTGTATCATACAACATCATTTTGCCAAGTTGGCCACCACCAAGAATACCGAGTTTGAAATTTGAAGAAAAATAATTCATATTCATTTCCCTCGAAAGAGGGAACCTGTTAAAAAATTCAACAATATTTAGTCACAAAAATAAGCTAATTATAGAACAAAGTTCTAAAATCATAAATCAAAAATCGTCTATCGTTAATCAAATGATTATCTTTGCAATTCTAAAATAATTATGTAGTGATAAAACTTCACGATTTATACTTTAAACCCTTTGTATCTGAACAAGAAATAAATACTGCTGTCCAAAAAATGGTAGATGATATAGCTGCAGATTTAGGTGATGAAGTGCCTGTTTTTGTTGGTATATTGAATGGCTCATTTATGTTAGTGAGCGACTTTGTAAAAAAGTACCCAAAACCATGTGAAGTCACATTTATAAAACTAGCATCTTACGAAGGAGTAAAATCAACTGAAGATATTCAGCGTTTAATTGGTTTAACCCAAGACCTAACAGGAAGAACGGTTGTTATTTTAGAAGACATCATAGATTCAGGAAACACGTTAGAAGAAGTGCATCGTATTTTTAAAAACGAAAATGTAAAAGAATTAATCATTGCGACACTTTTTTACAAACCTGAAGCTTATAATAAAGATTTTAAACTTCATTACATAGGTATTGAAATTCCAAGTAAATTTATTGTAGGTTACGGCTTAGATTATAATGGATTAGGAAGAGATTTACCAGATGTATATCAATTAAAAACCACACAACACATGACAAACATAGTGCTATTTGGCCCTCCAGGAGCAGGTAAAGGAACACAAGCTAACTTCTTAAAAGAGAAATATGATTTAGTACACATCTCAACAGGTGATGTATTTAGATACAATATTAAAAACGAAACGGCACTTGGAACTTTGGCGAAGTCTTACATGGATAAAGGTCATTTAGTTCCAGACCAAGTGACTATAGATATGTTAGAAGCTGAGGTTAATAGAAACGCTGGAGCAAATGGATTTATATTTGATGGTTTTCCTAGAAATGAAGTACAAGCAGAAGCATTAGATAAAATATTAGACACTAAAGATTCTGAAGTAAGTGCAATGGTAGCATTAGAAGTAGAAGATGAAGTATTAGTGAAGCGCTTATTAGAAAGAGGAAAGACAAGCGGAAGAAAAGATGATTCTGACGAAAGTATTATAAGAAACAGAATAAAAGTGTATTATAATGAAACTGCCATTTTAAAAGACTATTATTCTGCTCAAGAAAAATATCATGGCGTTGATGGTGTTGGAAGTATTGATGATATTACAGTACGTTTGAATGCTGTGATTGACAAACTCTAGTTCCTGAGAAGGCAGGAATCTCATGATCGGCAATTAATTTCATCATGAGTTGAGGGAATAGAATTAGCATAAGATTTTAACTAAATAAGATTACCACTTTCGTGGGAAGTAAACATGACTGAAGGAAATTTTGTTGACTACGTAAAAATGCACGTAACCTCTGGTAATGGAGGCAAAGGCTCTGCACATTTACATCGTGAAAAATATATACAAAAAGGTGGTCCAGATGGTGGAGATGGTGGTCGTGGAGGTCATGTGATTCTTCGCGGAAACTCTAACCTTTGGACACTTATTCACTTAAAATTTAAAAGACATTTTAAAGCTGGTCATGGAGCACATGGAAGTAAAGGCAGAAGTACAGGAGCAGATGGCGAAGATGTTTTTGTAGATGTGCCTTTAGGAACCGTTGTTAGAGATTCAGAAACCGATACTATTTTATTCGAAATTACAGAAGAAGGTGAAGAAAGAATCGTCGTTGAAGGCGGAATGGGAGGACGTGGAAACTGGCATTTTAAAAATTCGGTTAATCAAACTCCTCGTTACGCACAACCTGGAATACCGAACGAAGAAAAAGATATTACTTTAGAACTTAAAGTTTTAGCAGATGTTGGTTTGGTTGGGTTTCCTAATGCAGGTAAATCTACTTTATTGTCTGTATTAACTTCTGCCAAACCTAAGATTGCCGATTATGAATTTACAACTTTAAAGCCTAATTTAGGAATTGTAGAATATCGTGATTTTCAATCGTTTGTAATGGCAGATATTCCTGGTATTATTGAAGGTGCTGCTGAAGGCAAAGGTTTAGGGTATTACTTTTTAAGACATATTGAACGAAATTCTATCCTTCTATTTTTAATTCCTGCAGATGCTGAAGATATTGTAAAACAATACGAAGTTTTAGTTGATGAATTAAGACGTTACAATCCAGAAATGTTAGATAAGGATCGTTTTGTTGTGGTTTCAAAATCTGATATGTTAGATGAAGAATTAAAATCTGAAATATCTACCATACTTAATAAAGATTTAGAAGCTGATTTTATGTTTATTTCTTCAGTGGCTCAACAAGGCTTAACTGAGTTAAAAGATAAACTTTGGAAGTTATTGAATGATTAATCCTTAAAAAAAAGTTAATAGACAATTTTCACATTCAATGAGATCATTTTTACTTATTATAATATCCTTATGCAGTTCATTTTGCTTCGGTCAATGCCCTGAGGACAACGTTACATTATTAACACAAGCTGAGGTTGATAATTTCGTTATTATGTACCCGAATTGTGATACAATTGAGGGCTTTCTTGTAGTATCAGGCAATGATATAGTAGATGTATCCGTTTTGTCTCAAATCACAACTGTTGGTAGTATTCTTATCAGTCATACTTCGCTTACAAGTATGCAAGGTCTGAACGCTCTAACTATTGCTGGCATAACTTTGCCAGAAGATGCATTTATTGTAATAGATAACAATTCTTTACTTCAAGATATTATATTTTTAGATAATTACACTTTTAACGTGCCAATTGTATTTTTAATTAGGGATATGCCTCAACTAGTATCCTTAGAAGGTTCAGGAAACATTATAGAATTTATAAATATCTATTTAGAAAATAATGATGCTTTAACAGATTTAAATGCTTTAAATCCAAATCTAAATATAGTTGGTGGATCGGGTAATGCACCACTTCTCTATCTTTCTAATAATGCTGTTCTTACTGATATTTCTAGATTAAACTCAATACAATATAACATGGCATTAACGGGTGAGATTACAGATAATGCACAGCTTGTAGTCTGTGAAAATGATTTGGTTTGTGAGCTTGTTGAGAATGGCACTATTGTTATTGCAAATAATACCATGGGCTGTAATTCTGTTTCTGAAGTTAATCTGGCTTGCGAAAACTTATCAATAGTTGAGTTTACTGAGATTGTATTTAAAAGCTATCCAAACCCAACACATCATACATTAAACTTTAACGCAAATGCTACTATTGAAACTATTATGGTTTATAACGCTTTAGGTCAAAATGTAATAACCATTACACCTAAAGAGACAGAAGGTACAATTGATATGAGCCAATTAAGTGATGGGTTTTACTTTTTAAAAGTGAATAGTAATAGTAAAGTGAATACGTTTAAGGTTCTAAAAAATTAGGAATTAGATTGTATAATCTTTTTGTTTTATTAGACCTCACAGGTTTTCAAAAGCTGTGAAGTCTTTTATTTAATATAATTAACTCAACTATTGATTATTAACACTGTAGCCTTTAAATTTGAAGCCTTCATCCAACCAACTAAATGAAAGCATACCTAAAAAACCTAGTAGAACTTAACGATAATAAGCGAAGTAGGCGTTTTGCTTATTTTATTCAGTTTTTAATTATTTTCTCTGTAATAACGTTTTCTATAGAAACCTTACCAGATTTAAAGCCACAGACCAAGGTTGTTTTAAATTCTATTGAAGCGTTCTGCGTCATTATATTTACGTTTGAATATTTAGCTCGAATTTATGTCGCTGATAGTAAGCCAAAATTTATATTTAGTTTCTTTGGAATTGTAGATTTTTTAGCTATTCTACCGTTTTATTTATCTTTTGGTATTGATTTGCGCTCATTGCGTTTGCTCAGAATGTTTCGATTATTTCGCCTCTTTAAGCTGGTGCGCTACAATAAAGCAATGCGTCATTTTTCTCAAGCAATGATGGTAGCAAAAGAGCAGATTATCTTATTCATGATTATAACTTTAATGCTTATTTACTTCTCTGCAGTAGGTATCTATTATTTTGAAAACCAAGCACAGCCAGAGCATTTTTCTTCAATTTTTGATAGCCTTTGGTGGTCCATCGTAACCTTAACAACGGTTGGTTATGGTGATGTATATCCTATAACGGTTGGAGGGAGAATCTTTACGTTTTTTATTCTTATGATTGGTTTGGGAATTGTTGCTATTCCTACCGGAATTATTTCATCTTCTTTAACTAAGGCCGTTGAGCCGAATTCTGATAAAAACTAGCAAAAAAAGTCTAATCATTTGGTTTAATTATATTTACAGTAACCTTTTAATATCTATTCATGAAACTAAAATTACAATTCATCTTATTTCTTTTACTACAAAGTATAGTTTTTGCTCAATGTCCACCAGATGGTGTTTTCAATTCTCAAGCCGAAATAGATGCTTTAGTAGTTAATTATCCTAATTGTGATCAGCTAGGAACTTTGAGCATTTCTGGAGCAGACATAAATGATCTTACTCCATTTTCAAATATTAATTTAATAGACGGCTTAAATATAAACAACAACCTCTTGTTAACAACTTTAGTAGGATTGGAAAATATAGAGATAACAACAATTATAGGTAATCAATCCGGACTTATTATTATTAATAATCCAATATTAACAAGTATGGAATATCTGCCAGGTTTCCAGAATCCAACCTCAGCAATAGTTTCAATACAAAACAATCCATTGCTAGAAAATTTAATTGGTTTAAGTCATACAGAAGTCGCTGATGCGTTCATTATCCGAAATAATAATACGCTTGTAGATTTAACAGGCTTAGATAACTTAGTGTTTGCTGGGCCTTTGGTTGTGGAAGATAATGATGGGTTAATCGATTTGACTGGTATATCTCCTGATTTTGCTTCTGGTTTAATTTTAATTAATAACTCATCATTACAAAGTTTAAATGGTTTAGATTCTGCGCCAAGAGAATTCGGTTTTGAGATTACAGATAATGTATCACTTACAGATATTAGTCAAGTAAGTAGTTACAATCTTATTGGATTCAATCTTTCTGGCAATACAAGTCTTTCGGATTGCTCAATTAGTTCTATTTGTTATGCATTAAATAATGTTCCCTCTGATATATTTTTTATAAATAACGCTACGGGTTGTAATTCTATAGAAGAAGTACAAGCAGAATGCACGCAATGCCCAACAGATTTAACAGAGTTGGTGTTTAATACTCAGCAACAAATAGATGATTACTTTATTGATTATCCTTATTGTACAGAATTACAAATTTCTTTGAGAGTTGAAGGATCGGATATCACAAATCTAAATGGACTAAATGGTATTACTGCTTTAGATGGTATAAGGATAATTAATAACCCTTTATTAACTGATGTAGATGGATTAAACTCTGTTACAGATTTTGATTACGAATTTAATAGTGCGCTCGAAGTAACTAATAACCCTTTATTGACTAATCTTATTGGATTATCGAATGCCGTAAACGACAACCCAATGGATTTATATATTATTAGTAATCCTCAATTAGTGAGCTTAAATGGACTACAAGGGATTCAAGGTTATGGCTATTCAATTACAATATTCAATAATGATCTTTTAATTGATTTCACTGGTTTAAATGGTTTTACTGGGATGGACGATTTTTATGTCGAAGACAATGAAGCATTGGCTAGTTTTAATGGATTAGATAATTTGAATGTTCAAAATACCGGCAGTTTTGTGTTTGTAAATAATGATGCTATGACTTCGTTTTCATCTTTAAATAGTATTACACCGCTTTGCGGTTTTACAATTCGTGATAATGATTTACTAACTGATATCGATGGCTTTGTAGATACATACGTAGAAGGTTGTGGTGCCTCTATTACTATAGAAAACAATCCAAATTTAACATTGTGTAACACGGATTTTGTGTGCAGTGCGATACCATATCTCGATAATTTTTATATTTCCAATAATGCGTCAGGTTGCAATGCTACTTACGAAATTACGAACGCTTGTGAGATAGCACCTTATAATGATGAACCATGCATAGGTTTTTATGGAATACCACAATTAACTTTAGGAGAAACTATAACTGGTATTAATGATTATGCAACCGCATCATCTAGTATTCCATCTTGTGACGAAGATGTAGATAGGCAAGATGTATGGTACTATTTAATACTTGATTCTGATGTGGAAATTGATATCTCAGTAACTAATGGGTTTTCACTTCAATTGTGGGAAGGTGATTGTAATGCTTTGACCCAAGTTTCAAATGCATGTGCGACAAGTACACTCCAAGATATCTCAATTATTGCAAATACTTATTATTTTTTACAAGTATGGTCAAATGTGTCAGGACGATTAACTACTTTAGGTGATTTTGAAATAACAGTCCAAGATTCAGCCTTGTCCATTGATAATCTTGATTTAGAAAATTTCAAAGCGTATCCCAATCCTTTTAAAGATGAATTGTCATTAACTTCTAACAGAAATATTGATCAAGTTTTTATTTATGATTTATTGGGTAAACTTATTGACGTTAAGACGATTCATTCAATGCACGCAACTTTAAGTCTATCTGAATATGAATCAGGAATTTATTTTCTTAAAGTATTTAGTGGAAATGCTAGTATCACTCAAAAAATAATTAAACAGTGAAAAGGTTAATCAGCTACTTTATTTTTTTAGTAGTTTTTACTTCCTGCGGAACCATAGTAAACTACGATTACGAAAAATCAACCGATTTTAGTAACTACAAAAGCTACAATTATTTTGATGATATGAAAACGGGATTAAGCGAATTAGACAACAAACGCTTAATTAGATCCATGGATAGTAAACTTAAAACTATGGGTTTAACACGTTCTGAAAACCCAGATTTTTATATTGATATTCAAAGTCAAGATATTCAAAACCGAAATAACAGTAATGTTGGTGTCGGAGTTGGTGGAGGTGGAGGTAGTGGTTTTGGAGGTGTTTCTGTTGGGATTCCTATTGGTCAAAATAAACACATACGAGAACTGGTTGTAGAATTTGTAGATGATACTAAAACTGGTATGTTTTGGCAAGCTGTTAGTGAAAGTAGTTATAGCCCAAATGCGAGTCCTGAAAAACGTGAAGCAAAGTTTGTTGCTTTAGTTGAAAAGATATTTGCTAGTTATCCTCCTGAAAAATAAGTTTTAGCGTTAATGTCCTGTTAATCTAAAGGTTTTGAAATGATTAGATTTCTATATTTAGAAAACTAAAACCATCAATCAATGAAACTAAAGATTCACAAACGTATTCAAGCTTTGATATTAATTGCTTTTTTAGCATCATCATTTCTGTTTTCTCAAACCGAAATAAAACCACCAAAAGGCTATTCAAATGACATAGGAAACATGATTTCTATGCTCGATAATTTAAAGAAGCGTGTGGAACGTCATGTTACAAATTTAGACCAAGAAGGCACGGACTTTTTATTGGATGAAAATGCAAATAGTCCAGGTGCAATTATTTACCATTTGGCAGCTACAGAAGCCTATTACCAAGTTTATACTTTTGAAGGCAGAGGATTTAACGCTGAAGAAAAAACAAAATGGGAAATGGCTTTAAATCTAGGAGAAAAAGCTCGAAAAGAATTTAAAAATAAGCCTATAAAATATTATATGGATATTTATGATGAGGTACGAGAAAAGACAAAAAAACTACTCAAAACAAAGGATGATGAATGGTTTAAAAAGAACATTGATAATATGAGTATGCATTGGGCGTGGTTTCATGTTATGGAACATCAGGCAAATCATATGGGACAATTAGCACTGATTACCAAACGCATTTAAAAAGAAAGCGATTCTAAATTTAGAATCGCTTTCTTTTTTTATAAATACACTTCGTCAAGCTCAGTGTAACTGTATTTTAATTAAATAACGCTTTATATTTATCCTTATAACCGTACAATACTGCTATATTAAGAATAAGCAAAACAGCTGCTCCACCTATTCCTCCAGGATCTAAAACAGCGTGAAATAAAACGGCATTTACAGAGATACTCATTAGAATTATTGCCATTAAAGCTCCAAATTTATTTAGAATAAGTGCTAAACCAGCAACAATCTCAACAATGCCAACAAGCATCATTGTCTTAGAACTTGTTAAGGCTCCAAAATAAGCTCCAGCACTTTCTGAGAGTTCTGGCATTGGTAAAAAATCAGCGAATTTGTTTACTCCAAAAACGAGTACAAAGATTCCAAGTAAAATTCTTAGAACCATAAAAACTTTTGAATTCATAATCTTATAATTTTGTTAGTTAGTAGTTCTCAAGTTACGAAATAAATTTTCGTAGTTGATTTATTCCTTGGTCGTCTACATTGCAATTAACTAACGTTTTACTGTCATTGCGAATCACACTTTTGAGTGTGATGTGGCAATCTGCTGATTTTAGTTCTAATTTGTGAGATTGCCACATCTTACGTATTCGAATTACCTAACCTTTACAGCAATGACAATGAAACTTAAGCATTGTTAGCTTTGCGTCTTAGCTCCTTTACGAGAAAAACTATTCAACCTTAATTCTAACTCCTTCACTATGACTACTAAATTCTGGTGCATACATACTTTGAATTGTGCTAATACCATTACTCATATCTCCAGCATTGTTTACTCTTAAATCATATTCAAACACATAAACACCTTTTGGTAAATAGTCCATAAAGAAATTGGTTGCTGCATCTTTGGTGCTTTCATAATAGCCTAAACCATCTTGCCATTTGTATTGAGATATTACATTTATAGGTTCTAAACCAGCAGCACGCATATCTTTAAGATGTACAAATTCCATAGTACGATCGGTTCGTAATTCTATTCTAACTCTTATTAAATCTCCAACTTTTAATTTACTTTCTCCAGTGATTTCAGAGATTTCTTCGCCTTTATCAGTATTCGTTTTTAAGAAGAGTTTTTTACTTAATTTTAATGGTGTTTCTGCTGAAGTTATTTTATCTAAATCTTCAAAATATTGCCAGTATAAAGCTCCCCAAGCAATACCTTCTCCTTTTTTTGTGATAGTAACATTGGCTTGTTCTGGTTTAATTTCAGAACCATTCCAAGAGGTTTTGTAATAACCTGTACCAGCTTCAACTTTTACGTTTTCTAATATTTCTGGCGAAATTTTCTCGTCGCCAACGGTAACTTCAACTTGTTCTGTAACACTCAACCAATCGCTTCCTTGTAGTAACAATGCATAAACTGCTTCTGTAGTTGCTTTTGTTGTTTTCCATTGATTGGTTTGCTTATTTTTAAGCAACCAGATTTTAAGGTTGTCAATGTCTTCTAGATTCTTCACTTCGCTTTGAATCGTATTACCAACTTCTGAAAATACTTCTATGAAGAGAGCTTGACTCTCGATTGGTGCTTGATACCAATGCCAAGAATTTGTGTTTGCTTTCCAGTACATTCCTAGTTCTTCAGACGTAATACTGTTTTCTTTTAATGACTTTATTATTTTACTAGCAGTTTTGGTATCATCCATTCTGTGCATCGTTAAAGCCATTAAGCCTTTTGCGTATAATGAACGACTTAACCAATACTTCTGAATCTGACTTTGGTAATAATCCATAATCTTCTGCACTTCTTTACTAGGTTTGTTTTCAGGATAAAAACTACGTGCATACAAATAATGCAATTGCATTTGCGACAAACGGTCTTTACTTAAATCGGCATCTTTATTATATTTTCTGATGTCTTTATATTCTTGAATAAATTGGGTGTCTAAATATTGAATTGCATTTTTAATCATTTGAGATTCCTCGTCGCTGCGCTCTGTCGGAATGACATTCAGTTTCTTTAAATGTCCAAAGCCTGCAATAATATGTTGCGTAATATAACGGTTGCCTCGTCCTCCATTAAACCAAGCCCAAGCACCAGAAGACATTTGGTTTTGTTGCAATTTGCGTTTTGCCGATTGTAACTCATTAGTCATTTTATTCATATCGAATAACAACGCAATACGTTTTTTCTGTTCAGTTTCAGATTGCGCATCTCGTAACCAAGGTGTTTCTTGAATCAATAATGATTTCAGTTCTTGGTTCTTTTCTAAATTACTTAATAAAGCATCTGTAGATTTCCATTGGTTAAAAACAGCTTCAATTTTAGGATTCGATTTTACAATGTGTTGTGCTAATGCATTCGCATAATAACGTGAGAATGTTTGCTCGTTACAATCGTAAGGATATTCCATTAAATATGGTAAAGCTTGTACTGCATACCAAGCCGGATTTGAGGTCATTTCTAAAGTCAACTTATGATTAGTCAACGTTGTTGAAGTATTGTCTTTCAACTTATCTAAAGTAAACGTTTTGGTTTGGTTAGAACGAATCCACATTGGAAGCGTTTCCGTAACCATCATTCTATTAGACAGTACTGGTAATGCATTTTGTTCGCCATCGCTAAAATCGCCTGCTTTTGCAATGACTTTATATTGTACAACTTGGATGTTTTTTGGAATATCTAAACTCCAAGAGATTTGTGTGTTGCCTTTGGTATCAACTGTAAAACTAGATGTGTTACTAGAATTTGAGAGTTCTGCATCAATCGATTTTCCAGTCGCAGCATCTGTTAAAATCAGTTGTGCAACTCCAGATAATTCCTTTTCTGTAAGATTCGCAATTTTAGTACTAATCGTAATTTTATCACCTTCTCTCAAAAAACGAGGCGCATTCGGAATCACCATCAACTCTTTTTGAGTAATCGTTTCTAATTGTGTCACTGCACTTTCTAAAGTTTTAGTATGCGCCAAGAGTTGCAATTTCCATTTGGTCAACGCTTCTGGTGCTTTAAAGTTGAAACTTACATTGCCTTCTTCATCTGTGCGTAATTGCGGAAAGAAGAATGCGGTTTCGTTTAGATTTTTTCTTATTTGGATGTTGTCTGAATCTGATTTTTCGGTTGTACTATTGAATACCAAAGCTTTCTTACTAGGAACGAGTTTCATTTTGTTAGTGACAAATTGATATTCAGCATCATTTTCGGAAGTAGCGAATTTTGTTTCTGTTTTAAAATCAACACTGTCATTTAATCTACCAACTGGCGCTGATTCATAAAGAACATTGTCAGATTGAACACCTGGTAAAGTTCTTAATTTGCTCTCAACACCTCTATTATAATATCTATTCCCAAAATAAAACCCAAACCAATTCAACTGGTCATAACCTTGATGTGGATAGCTCATTGAAGTCTCAAAACGATTAAACAATCTAAAGTTAGTATTTCCAAAACTCTGTCTTGAGTTTTTGTTTATTCTCCCATAATACTGCGGATAATTAATAGGGCTAAAACTCCAGTTATGCGATGTAAATTCATCTAAAGACGCATCGTACATACTTGCTAATAACTCAGCAGAAACTTTATCGCCTTTAGGTCCTTTTATTTTAAAACTCCACGTTTCGTCTTGTCCTGGTTGTAATTTATCTCTAAATGTTGTGGTTTCAATTTCTAAATAGGTTTTAGGATATGGCACATTCACTTTAAAACTTCGTGATACAAATTCATTGAAAGCGGCAAATGTTGTATGTACTACAAAACCACCTAAATCATTTTCTAAAACAGGAATTGTTATCGTTTTTTTAGAATTGTTAAGGTTTACCAATTGTGTCATTATAATTTTGTTGTCCTTTTCAATTTCTACAGTAAGGGTTATATTTTCAGCAGCAGAACCTAAAGTCAGTTTTGCCATAGAATTAACGTCATAAATTGCTTTATCTAATTGTGCCTCGTATAATTGTTGGTCAGCAACAGTTTTATCTTTGTCACTAAATAGCGACGTAAAAACTTGGTCTTTTACGGTTTGTCCAAATTTATCTTCGCTTTCTGCAACGATAATGTATTGACCAGAATCCCATTTATTAAGTCGTTTTAAGGTTATGGTTTTCTCTTTTTCGGTATCAAAATCTATACTAAAAACTTCTTTACCTTTTTTCCAATTGGTTAATTGACCTTCATTATTATAAGGTTCGTGCGGAAATAATTTCAAGAATTCTTCTTTAGAAAGTATTTGGTAATCTGGTGCTTGCCATGGTCTAGTTCTTAAAACACGATCTGGCCCATTCAACTTATAAATTTTTAATTGCCCTTTTGCAGATGCAAATTGTCCATTTAGATTTTGTGATGCTAAAGTCAATTCGATTTCCTTCTTAGCTTTATCAATCTTTTGTGATGCATTAATATTTAATGTCATGGCATGGTAACCAACATTTACAATGGTAGATGTCGATCTTGTTTCTCCATTAATATCTGTAACATCTGCTGTTATTTCATAATTAAAAACAGGAAGATTTTCTTTTGAAACACTTTGGTCTGGTAAGGCTTTAAAAGTAATTTCAAATTCGCCTTTAGCATTTGTTTTTGTGTCACCAAACGTAATTTCTTGTGCTTCTACATTATAATATGGTCGTCTCCAATAGTACCAACTTGGAAACTGCACATTTCGTTTCACACGATAAACAACTTTGGCATCTGTAATATTACTACCAGCAAAAGCAACTGCTGTTCCATTTACAGTAATGCTATCGTTTACTTTAAACGTTTCAGTAATAGGTTGGAATTCTGGTTTAAATTTTGGACGCTTGTATTCTTCAACTGAAAAATACTGATGACCACTTCCAATTATATTCGAAAATGTTTTAATATAAAACTGACCAGTTAATCCATCATTAGGAATAATAAATTCTCCATGAAACGAGCCAAATTCATTAGATGTAAATTTTAATTCCGATACTTTTTCGCCATTGACGTTATGCAATTCTGCTGTGATTTCTTTTTCGGCAGAAATAGATGATTTGCCATCTCTAGACTGTGTAATAATGCCTTTAAAATAAACCACTTGTCCTGGTCTGTATATACTTCGGTCTGTAAATAAGAAGGTATTGTATTTAGTGTCGTTATTTTCGTTTTGTTTGTATGTTCTGTTAATATAGTAATCGCCAAAATAACCAGTATCGTCTTTTGAGTTAACTTTTATATTCACATTTCTGTAATAATTGTTGTCTTTTTTAAATTCAAATTTACCAAAACCATCTGTTGTAAATGACTTGGTATAACGTTTGTCGTTTCTGTTGTTTGAATAAGATAATTGTACATTTGCATAAACTTGAGGTTCTCCATTATGTCTATCAATTATTTGATAAAAATGAGCGTCGTTTTCAGAACTTTCAATCAATGCTAAATCGGTAACTTGAATATGAGCTGTTGCAAAAACATCAGAATCTGAGTTGGTGTTCGTTTTAATTAAATACAAACCATTCGCTAAATTTGGTAGTACAATTTCGGAGCTATGATTTTGAAAATCACCTTCCGTCTTTAATGCACTCGAAAACGTCTCAATAGGATTCAATTTTTTGAAAAAGGCTTCTTTTTTGTTTACTCTGTATGTTCTGCCGTATTTCTCTAATTGCTTTTGCGAAACTTTATAGATTTTGAAATCTAAGTTTTCTAAATTTTTATAAGTGACTAATACTTTTGAAGGCGAATTAATACCTGTGATTTTTTCAGTTTGCAACTGTAAATGAGGTTGACGAATTTGGGCAATTAAAACAGCGCACTTTTGGGCACCAATACTTTTTGGGAATTTAGAAATTACCGAATTACAAAGTTCAATAGCTTCTTTTAGTTTCCAACGGTTTTGGTCGTTGAGTTTGTCTTCATTAAGATTTTTGTTATACGAATTTCCTTGTTTTTGATAAACCAAAGCAATTTCGTAATCATATAAAGAGGATAATTCAGACGATTGTAATTGGTCTGATTTTGACTTTAAAGTTTCAAGAAGTAATGCGTCTGAATTTGAAAATGTCGCATGTTGTTTAACAAAATTTAGGCGTTCAATATCCGCATCAACAAAAGCTTTAGTTGTTTGGTTTTTCCTATGGAATTGTATTAAATTCTGATAAATTTTTAAAGCATTTAATTGTAAGGACAAGGAATCCTTCGAGATTAAATTCGCATTGATGAAAATTTCCGAATCTGCAATAAAATCTTCATTATCAATACTAAATTTGTAAGCTGGTTGTGTAATACTATTTTCGTCTGTTTTGTAAAAACTTAGTGCATTATGACTTAGTAAATCATATAAAGTTGGGCGGAAATCTTTAGAGTTTTTAGTCTCAATTAAAAGTGCTTTGTATTTGCGCAACGGTTCTTGTTGAAGCATTAAACCATTCTCTAAAGAACGCTGATAATAGGTGTGAATTTCGCTAAAAAGTGTTTCTAAATCCCATATTCTAAAATCGTCGCTTACCTTCTCAGCAGTTTTACTACGATTATAAAACTTATATCTATTTTGCTGAAAGTATTGCCAATACATTGTAGCCAACATATTTTCTAATAGATGCTTTGTTACAATACTTTTTGTGTTGTCAATTTCAGATTTAAACCGATTTACAATATTAAGTTGTGCATCTTCCTCAAGCGTTAGCATGTATTTACTAATATGCAATAAAGCTTTAATGCTTTGCTGTTTGTTTTCTACTTTAACCGCTTTTTTATAGATGGTTTCCACCAATTCCGACGCACTTTTTGTAAGGCCTTCGTTTTCGAGTTTGGTCACTTCTTTCCATTGATTTTCAAAATCATTTTGAGCATTAGAAAAAGTAGCGAAGCATATTAGCATGAGTAATGATATGTAGTGTTTCATAATATTTGCCGCGAAAGCGGTAATCTTTTAATGAACTTGTTTAATTCTTTCTTAGATTTAAACACATTCTGTTATTCAACAAAATACATTCAAAATGTATTCCAAAAACAGTAGTAATGAGTAAAAGTCTCATTTCGATGAGTGAAGTTAACAATTTGTTGAGGAAACCTAGCGTTATTAAATTGTATTTTTGTAAAAAGAATCCTCAATATATGCTAAGATTTTTGTTTGTTTTATTACTGTCGTCATTCTGTTATGCTCAAACTTCTATAGCCAACGCAGAAGAATTTATAGCTAAAAAAGAATTTATAAAAGCTGAAAGCGAAATGTCTTTGTTTTTAGAATCAAACCCAAATAATTTAGATGCAATTGAGCTTTTAGGTGATGCTTATGGACATCAAAAAAAGTGGAATAATGCGATTGTGCAATATCAACTTTTAACACAAAAACGACCAAATAATGCCAATTATCACTATAAATATGGAGGTGCTTTAGGTATGAAAGCTTTGAGCATAAGTAAATTACAAGCACTCGGAATTATAGGAGATGTAAAAGGTGCCTTCTTGAAAGCTGCGCAATTGGATCCAAAACACATTGAAACACGTTGGGCTTTGGTAGAATTATATGTTTCGCTTCCAGGAATTGTTGGAGGAAGTTTTTCTAAAGCTTTAAGATATGCCAAAGAATTAGAGGAGTTATCTAATGTAGATGGTTACTTAGCAAAAGGCTATGTTTACGAATATGATGATGAGCCAGAGCTTGCCGAAAAGTATTATAGATTAGCCATTAAAGTTGGTGGTTCAGTAACTTGCTATGATAAATTAACTAATTTCTACGAAGGACAAAACGAGCCTGAAAAAGCAATTGATAATCTAGAAGAAGGTCAAGAAAAATTTCAACGCAATGCCATGCATTATCAAATTGGTAAAGTATGTGCAGATTATAACATACAGTTAGATAAAGGAGAAAAATGTTTAAAAACCTATTTGTCTCATCATTCTTCTAAAGATGGAGTCCCAAAAGAATGGGCTTATTATCGCCTGGCGCAAATTCATAAACACAAAAAGGATAAAGTTGAAGCTTTAAAATGGATAAATAAAGCGATAGCTGGTTTACCAGAGCTTGATGTTTTTAAGGAGTTTAAAGCGACTCTTTAATTTTTAGTCTTAAAGTTAAATTTTGGTTCGATTTGCAATTATTAGAACGCAGATGACGCTGATCTTTATGATAAAATATGATTTTTATCTGCGAAAATCTGCTTTATCTGTGTTATCTGCGTTCGTTTTGTTATTCTTTGCGAAATTGTTCAACATTTATTTTTGAAATTTAGTTCCTGTTATTTGGAATTTGGAGTATCTAAGTAGATATTTGTTACATGAACGTACATTTTATAGCAATTGGTGGTGCAGCAATGCATAATCTCGCCTTAGCACTTCACAATAAAGGTTACAAAGTAACAGGAAGCGATGACACTATTTTCGAACCGTCAAAATCGAGATTAAATGCAAAAGGCTTATTGCCAGAAACGTTTGGTTGGTATTCAGAGAAAGTAACATCAGATTTAGATGCGATTGTTTTAGGCATGCATGCAAAGGCTGATAATCCTGAATTGCTAAAAGCACAAGATTTAGGTTTAAAGATTTATAGTTATCCTGAATTTTTATACGAACAAGCTAAAAACAAAACACGAGTTGTCATTGGTGGAAGTCATGGTAAAACCACAATTACCTCTATGATTTTGCACGTGATGCATTATCATGACAGAGATGTAGATTATATGGTTGGTGCGCAATTAGAAGGTTTTGATGTGATGGTAAAACTCACAGAAACCAATGATTTTATGATCTTAGAAGGTGATGAATATTTGAGTTCACCAATAGATATGCGACCAAAGTTTCATTTGTACAAACCTAATATTGCGTTGTTGAGTGGCATTGCTTGGGATCATATTAACGTGTTTCCAACTTATGAGAATTACGTAGAGCAGTTTAGCATTTTTGTAGATTCTATTGTTACAGGTGGAAGCATTAATTACAATGAAGAAGATACTGAAGTAAAGCGCGTAGTGGAAGCTTCAGAAAATCAGATTCGAAAAATAGCATACAAAACTCCAGAGTACACAGTAGAAGATGGAGAAACATTATTGGAAACTCCAGAAGGTTCAATGCCAATTGAAGTGTTTGGAGCGCATAACTTAAATAATTTAGCTGGAGCGAAATGGATTTGCCAACATATGGGAATTGATGAAGACGATTTCTACGAAGCCATTTCAACTTTTAAAGGAGCAAGCAAACGTTTAGAAAAAATTGCCGAATCTAAAACAAGCATAGCATACAAAGATTTTGCACACTCACCAAGTAAAGTAGAAGCCACAACCAAAGCTTTAAAAGAACAATACAGCGAGAGAACTTTAGTCGCTTGTTTAGAATTACACACTTACAGCAGCTTAAATGCTGAATTTTTAAAAGAATACAAAGGAGCTCTAGATGCAGCAGATGTTGCTGTAGTATTTTATTCACCACATGCAGTAGAAATTAAGAAACTAGAAGAAGTAACAGAACAACAAATAGCAAATGCTTTTGAACGTGATGATTTAATCATCTACACCAATCCAGAAGATTTTAAAAACTTTCTATTCTCTCAGAACTTTGATAATAAGTCTTTGTTATTAATGAGTTCTGGCAATTATGGCGGTTTGGATTTTGATGAGGTTAGAGGGCTTTTTTAGACAGTTTAGCTATCGATTTTTGTATGACTTAATTACGAAAAATCAGTTATGATTATCTGCTTTAATAAAAAGACAGCAAATTACAATGAATTCCGATTAAAGAACCCATTGCAATGTGCTATAAATATTGTTGGCAATAGTTATTTGATTCTAACTTGATTCCAAATTCCAGTTGCAGCAGTTTTTTGAGCATATTCTAAAAATGGCTTTGCTTTTCTGCCTAAAACTCGTTCAATATCATTAACAACTAGCTGATTTTTTGGATTGGTTAAAACATGACTAAATAAATATTCAATTAACCACACAACATCGTTAGGTATTTGCATTTGTTTCATGCCATCTATATACTGCTCTAGCGTGATGTCGTAAAAATTTAAATTTCTTTTACTGGTCTTTGAAATGATGTTGATAATATCTCTAAAAGTGATTAATTTTGGCCCAGTTACCTCAATGATTTCACCATTATAAGTATCATCCAATAAAACAGTGGCAGCAACTTCGGCTATATCATTGGCATCTACAAATGGAATTAAAACATCAGACATTGGTAATGCAACCTCTCCAGATAAAATAGGTTCTAAAAAGAAACTTTCGCTCCAATTTTGGTTAAACCAAGAAGCTCTAACTATGGTATAATTCATACCAGAATCGATAACAATTTTTTCACAGGCTTCTGCTTCGGTTTCACCTTTTCCCGATAGTAAAACCATTTTTTTTACACCTAATTCTTTAGCTAAATAAGTTAAACTCTCTATGGCTTCTTTGGCTCTGGGAACAGCCAAATCTGGATAATAGGTGACATACATTTTTTCAACACCGTTTAAGGCATTTATCCAAGTGTCTTTATTATCCCAATCAAAGCTTGGTGATGCTTGTCTTGAACCAATTCTAGGTTCAATTCCTTTGTTTTGTAATTGTTCTACTACTCGGCGACCAGTTTTTCCGGTTCCACCGATAACTAAAATGTTTGTTTTCATAATGAATTGTTTTAAAATGTTTTTTGAATAAATATTGATATAAGTAATATGATAAATGAAATCATACTTGAAATGGTTCTAATGTTATGGTACTGATTCCAAGTACTTTCATAATAGGTTCTGAAATTCTTTAACTCTAATAAGCCAAATTTGGTAATGTTCAATGCATCTAGCTCATTGTTTAAAGGAACATTTCCAAAGGCAGTAATACCAAAAGTTCCAATAAGATAAATGATTGCAGATGACAAGACCAACCAAAACACAGGTTTATTGTTAAACTGCAGATAAGTGGTTATCATCAATGTTATCAGGCTTCCGAAGAATATTATAAAGAATGCAGGGTTTAAGATTTCTCTATTGATATTCTGCATGGTTTCGAAGTAAGTGAAATCACTTACCTTTTTCATTCCCAATATAACCGAAACGGACCAGGCGAAGAAAAAGCCTGTAGAAAGTGCATTCAATAAAACCGTTATAAAAAGAGCTGTCATTTTCATGTTTTTATCTTTTTGGTTAAATGATTTCCGAAATACAATACAATGAAGTAAAACTCTATTATGATAGTGTAAAACATAGGATCTCCGAAAAATTCTGAATAGCTTCCACCATTTGGAATTATAAATGCAGGAACAGTTATCAATACATCTAATACAGTAGCCAAAATTATGAATGTAAGAGCCAATGCAGATGGTTTCATGTAGCTCTTTTTATAGAACAGATATGTTCCTAAACAAGCACTTGGTATAATGGCTATTACTAAAACAATATTAGATTGTTGCTCAGGATTTTCTAAAAACGGTACATAAAAAGACAATTGGTAAAGACTAACACCTAAAATCCAAACTAATATGGCGCATACAATGCTAAATAATTTGTTATTAATCATAATTTTTGATTTTGAATTATGATACAAATCTATAGCAGATGCAAACTCGCGACTTATTCAGAAAGAATTATGATTTATTCGAAAAGAATTTTATACTTGGCTAGGCCTATAGCCAAATTTTTTTTCAAAAGCATTTGAGAAAGAACCTAAACTATCATAACCAACAGCCCATGCAGCTTCCTGAATAGTTTTTCGTTCGTTCTTTATTAAATTGTAGGCTTTCTTTAACCGTACGTTTTGTAGGTATTTGAAAACAGGAACACCAAACTGCGCTTTGAATTCTATTTTAAGTTTATTGGTATTGGTTCCAATTCTATGAGCAAGTTCTGTCAAGGACGGTGGATTTTCTAAATCGGATATTAAAATTTCTTGAGCTAGATTAATTTTTTCTAGTTGCGAAGTATTTAGTTTTGTATTTTGTTGTTTTGCCAATTGCCCAAAATAATGAGAAAGTAAAGCTGTGATATGGCTTTTATAAAACAATATTTTAATTTCGTTTTGATATGTATTACTAAAAAACTGTTCAACTATTTGGAACATTTCTGGGCTCATATTAAAAACTGGACCTTCAACATAATGATCTTTTGGGTGCACTAATTGATGCAAAAACTTTTCTAAGAACAGACCTTCACCATTAGGTAATTTACCTATGTTTCTAATAGTTGTAGCTATCACTAAACATTGTAGAGGTTTTAATTTAGAAACATGATGTTCAAATTCCACTTTACTATCTGCGTAAAATGATAGTACCATACCTTTGGTGTGATGGAATTCTTTGGTTTTATCATCAAACTTAACTTTAAGGCCAACATCACCTGCTCCATAAAAGGCAATAGCTATTACTGGTTCGTCAAAAAAACATGAATCGATTAAATTGTTATTGGTAGAAGCTTCTTCCAATAAAATAGTATAATCATTTATGTCTATTATTTCACGATTCATTTTTCAGCTAGTTATGAGAATGTTAAGTTACTGCCAACTTATAATGATATGAGTTTGTTTAAAAGAATTATATCAGACGACACAGAAACGAGTTCAGCACATGTAGCTAAGTTCGTTGAAAAATTTGAGAACGTCAAATCTACGCATTTTCAATCTTATCAATCATCTGCTTAAATAAGTCTAAAAGGAAAACAAGTTTTCCGGCATCACCAGCCGCGAAAAATTTTGCATTTTCAACTTTAACACCATACCAATCTTGGCGATTAATTTCGTTAAGAATCCACTTAATTTCTAAATTGGCTATGGATGTTTTTGAGATATCAATTTCTACTTCCCAACCAGGAGTGTCTAATGTTGTAATCTGAATCACTTCAACCTTTTCCCAATCACCATCGCAATTACTTTTGAACCAACCTTGTATCCATTCTAAAATTTCCATTTAATTTGAGGTATTAAAATTGATTATTCGTTTTGTGTTTCAGTTATTGTTTATAGTTCAAACGTCAGTTCGAGTGATTTTTTCTTTTAAAAAATTGTATCGAGAACCTTTTTAGTTTCGTAACCTGTTCTCGATACATTTATTCATTTTCCGTTGCACTTCAAAAACTAAATGTAAGCTTCCCCAAAAATAGGACTGTTTAAAAGAGTAAAAATAGTTTTAACTTTAAACAGCAATTATGAGAAAAAGTAAATTTAGTCCGACCCAAATCGCCAAGATTTTAAAAGAGTT
>Ga0209633_10001067_pt1 | contig 29563 bp, 29 predicted proteins | sample Cruoilmetagenom1_FD_187290 | JGI IMG/M metagenome (GOLD analysis project Ga0209633, IMG submission 187290) | Oil polluted marine microbial communities from Coal Oil Point, Santa Barbara, California, USA - Sample 1 (SPAdes) (version 2) | ecosystem: Environmental > Aquatic > Marine > Oil seeps ... | reverse complement strand
GCCGCCATCGTTGGGTGGGTGTAGGTGATGATTAGATCGTCGCCGGAAATTTCAAAGCCGATGTTATGGCTCGCTTCTTCATAAGAGGCATAGCCCAAAATCTCGATCACGTCGCGATTGTGGTTTGAGGCGCCTGGCAGCGTCGGTGAGGGTGCGCGACCGTTTTCGATGATCGTGTCGTGCTGAACCTCTGTCGTTGTGACGCTGTAGATGTCGCGACTGGCCCCGCCGATCAGGGTGTCATCCCCTGCCCCGCCATCCAGAATATCGGTGCCGTTGCCGCCGACCAAACGGTCGTCGCCCGCTCCACCCAGCAGTCTGTCATCGCCGTTTTCGCCCCGCAGGGTGTCACGACCCGTGCCGCCCTCAATGATGTCGCTGCCCTCGCCGCCCCAAATACGGTCATTATGCGCCCCACCGAAAATCTGGTCTACACCACCACCACCATAGATTAGATCATTGCCGGCATCACCAAAGATTGTGTCATTCCCCGCTTCACCATGCAGCGTGTCACGGCGCCCCCCGCCCGAGATATAATCGTTGCCATCACCGCCCATCAACGTATCGGCCAACGACCAGCCGGTCATGATATCAGCGCCGACCGTGCCTATGTTGGTGTGAACCAGATTATAGCTGATACCACCCGCCACCAAAATCTCGATCTGGGCGTTGGGCGCGGTGTCGTTATATTGGTTGGTGATGCGAATATCACCCGCGGTATATCCAACATGATTATACCTGCTTGGGCTGGATGCGGTTTCGATGATCAGATGATTGCCATCGGTGCCAACGCGCGTGAAACTGGTGAAATCCTGCACACCTCCGTAGTGATACAACATCAAATTGCCAAGCCCGGTGACAGTATCAACCGAAGTATCACCACCATTGGTTTCATTGATGGTAAAGTGACGCCTTGGCGACAAGGGCATCGACTGGAAATCCAGTTGGTAAATGTCGGCGCCAGCACGGCCCAACAAAATGTCAGTACCGCTCAGAGAAACCAGCGTGTCATCACCCGCCGTGCCAACCAGCCTGTCGTTGCCGAATGTGCCTGTGATCAAAGTCATGTGGAAATCCCTCAATTTTGCCCGAACAACTGTTCGTTGTGGTGAACCTGCTCTAAAAAGTTGCCAGATCCTATATATCGTGGGTTTATTTACCCCTCTTATACCCTTGGTTTATCCGCAAACCTGCTGCCGCCTAGCCGCTTTATGGGCCAGATCCGCCCATTCGCAGGCCCGCATCAGACAGGTTTTATTAGTGGTCTTGACGGGCTTGGGGGTGTCGCCCTAAACAAAGGCAGGCCGCTGACGCCTGCCACCCGCTGACATTTTGTCTTGGTGAAGTTCTGCGAAAGATTAACTTTGTAATCCTCCACGCATATCGCGCGGATGGTAACGCGGGTGCCCATCCATTTTGCGCGATCCATGTTTGAGGAGTACGGGGCCATGTCTAAACCCCCATCGAATTCGTTTCTTGAGGCCCCTTTGGGTGTCACCTATGTCAAAACCGCGCTGCCGATCATCTTTGTGATGAGCATGAGCGGCCTACTGGCTGTGGTTGATGCGCTGTTTCTAGGGCATTACGTCGGGCCAGACGCCTTAGCGGCGGTGACCTTGATGTTTCCGTTTTTCATGTTGATCGTGGCACTTGCAACGCTTGTGTCCAGCGGCATGTCCAGTCTTTTGGCCCGTCATCTAGGCGCTCATCGCATTGATGAAGCGCGGGCAGTGTTTGCGGGGGCGCATGGCTTGGCCCTGATCATCTCGGCAGTGTTGATTCTACTGTTCCTGCTGCTGGGGCGACAGCTGGTGACGCTGGCGTCGGACGGTGACAACGCTTTGGCCCAGATGGGATTGATCTATTTGCGGATAACGGTGCTGTTTTCACCGCTGATGTTTGTGATGTCTGTCAATGCGGATGCCTTGCGCAATGAAGGCCGCGTCGGGTTCATGGCCGCCATGAGCCTTTTGGTTTCGCTGGCCAATATCGGCTTCAACTATGTGCTGATTGCCCTGTTGGATTGGGGTGTTGCGGGCTCGGCCTATGGCACCACGATGGCGCAAGCGTTGGCGTTTGTGATCATTTTACTGTTTCGGTTTTCGGGCCGGACGCAATTGCACCCGAATGCGTTGTTGCGGTATCGGTTTTCCCACGCCTGGCAGCGCATTCTGGCACTTGGCGCACCGCAAAGCCTTGGGTTTATAGGTCTTGCACTGGGATCGGCTGCCACATTGGCCGCCTTACAGATCATCAATAGCCCAACCTACGAGACCACGGTTTCGGCCTATGGCATCATCACACGCGTGCTGACATTCACGTTTTTGCCGCTACTTGGGCTATCGCACGCGATGCAGACCATCACCGGCAATAATTTTGGCGCAGGCCAATGGGCGCGCACCAACGACAGCCTGAAAATCGCGATGATGGTGGCTTTTGTCTATAGCCTGATTGTGCAGGTCATTGTGATGCTGTTTTCCAGACAAATCGGGGACGCGTTTGTGGACGATCCGGTAGTCATTGCCGAGGTTGCGCGCATTTTGCCGGTGATCATTACGGTCTATTTTCTATCCGGCCCGATGATGATGATCTCGGCCTATTTTCAGGCGATCGGAGACGCGGGACGTGCTGCAATCCTCAGCCTGACCAAACCCTATGTGTTTGCGATACCGCTGACATTCATTTTAGCCCTGACAATCGGCGAGATCGGCATTTGGGCGTCAGGCCCAGCCGCTGAGGTGTTGATGGGAGGGCTGACGATCGCGCTGCTCATCAGTACTGCGCGGCGTAAATCGCTGCGTTGGGGCTTATTTCAAACGATTTCGGAGACTAAATCATGAGTATTTCTATTCCAACGCTGGCCGAGGCCAAGCAATTAGCGAAACAACTGCGCGGTCAACTGGCCGAGAAAGGCACGGTGATCAGTCACTCAAATGCGCTTGAGCGCGTGGCGCAGCAATATGGATATCGTGACTGGAACACCCTGCATGTGGCCTTGGGCAACCGCCCGCCTGATGGCTGGGTGGCGGGTGAACGGGTGCGCGGCAGTTACCTGTCGCAGAGATTTGAGGCAACTGTGGTGGCTGTAGAAATGCTGCGGCCGGGTTGGTTCCGGCTGGAGCTGGATTTGGTTGAGGCTGTGGATGTTGTGACGTTTGACAGTTTCTCAAACTTTCGCAAACGCATTCGCGGTGTGGTTGGCCCTATGGGCACCTCGGTTGAAAAAACGTCTGATGGCGTTGCTCAATTGGAGATTGATATGTGATCGGAGTGGGCGTTGTGACCCGGAAACATCCGGGGTGCAGCGCCCTCTATGGGCCAGAGGTGGTCGGCCTTTTCATATGAAAGGCCGACGGCTGCCGAGGCGAGCCTTGCAACCCGCACAAGGTTACCATCAGGGGGTTTTGAACGGTATGCCAATTCCAGATTGCTTTGGTTTATTGGATAAAGGGCAGATTCAAAGCCGCGCGTAGTGACCTGCAAGTCACTGGCACGGTCACCGGTGAGTGGGCAACTTTTGTATTGGGTAATAAGAGGGGTTGGTACCTGTGGCCGGACTCGAACCGGCACGCCGTTAAGCAAGAGATTTTGAATCTCTCGTGTCTACCATTCCACCACACAGGCACTTCGCAAGTCACTATGTCCTAACCAAGTAGTCGTCAAGTAAGTCGAGGCATATTTTTTCAATTATTCCCAAGACGCTCGACCATAAACTTAAGCGTCAAAGACAACACTTCCCCTACCGTCGCGGACATCTCCCGCCTTCGGCATAAGCCAGATTTCCTTTATGCGGTGGTCCAAGGGATAATCACCGTATCTTGTGGCCGGCGCGTTCATTGGGAAATTGCCTCGTTAGCGCGCCCAAGCACCCTTGTGGCGTTACAGATTGTCCGTCCCGAAGGTATCGCAAGACGCCAGATCGGCCCCCTTATACCCCGTCAGGAACCAGCGTTGCCGCTGCTCCGAGGTGCCATGCGTAAAGGTGTGTGGCATTGGCCGCTGCCCTGCGTTGCGCTGCAAGGTGTCATCACCGATTTGTTTTGCCGCGTTCATGGCTTCTTCAATGTCACCGCGCTCCAGCGTGCCGAACCGTTCCTTGGCATGGCGCGCCCAGATGCCGGAATAGCAATCGGCCTGCAACTCTACTCGCACCGAAATGCCATTGCTTTGCGTCGTGTTCAACTGGCGGCGCAGGGTGTTGGCCTTGCCCAAAATGCCCAACTCGTCTTGAACATGGTGTGCCACCTCATGGGCCACCACGTAAGCAGCGGCAAAATCACCCTTGGCGCCCATTTGGCGGCTCATGGTGGTGAAAAATTCGGTGTCCAGATAGACCTTTTGATCGCCTGGGCAATAGAACGGTCCCGTCGCGCCACTGGCCCCGCCACATGGCGATTGGGTCGCGCCCTTGAACAACACCAGCGTCACCGGATTATAGGGTGCGCCGACTTGCTGGGTGAAAATGTCGGCCCAGATTTCCTCGGTATCGCCCAAAACGACAGATACAAATTCACCCGCTTGTTTGTCGGCCGCCGTTAAGGTCGCGCCGCTGGGTTGGGTCGTGCTGCCAGTGTTTGACGTGCTCAACAGGCTGTTGACATCAACCCCCATCAGCGCGCCGATGATAATAATCACCAATGCGCCAACACCGCCAACGCCTGCGGTTTTGCCCACAGAACGTCGACGTCGATCTTCAATATTCTTGCTACCTCGGCGACCTTGCCACTTCATCACGTACTCCTGAACAGATTTGCCCCAGAATAGCGCATCTTTGCGGCCTCGCAACACCGGATATGCTTGACCTTACACGCCACCCGTGGTGCATGGAGAAAACAGACGGAAAAAACCAATGCTCAGGCGGCTTTACAACTGGACTCTCTCGCTGGCTCAAAGCGAGCATGCACTTTGGGCCTTGGCCATTGTCGCATTTTTAGAAAGCTCGGTGTTTCCCATTCCCCCCGACATCCTGATGATCCCCATGATCATTGCGCGGCCCAACCGTGCGTTCCTGATCGCGGGCATCGCGCTGTTGGCGTCGGTGCTGGGCGGGTTGCTGGGCTATTACATCGGGGCGGGATTGTTTGATCTGGTCGGGCAGCCGCTGCTGGATTTCTACGGCAAAGAAGATGCCGCGGCCCAATTCAACGAGCGGTTCAAGGACTGGGGCGCATGGGCAGTGCTGATCGCGGGCATCACCCCCTTCCCGTTCAAAGTGATCACCATTATGTCCGGCTGGACCGGATTGAGCCTGGCTGTGTTCATCATTTCGTCCATCATTGCGCGCGGGCTGCGGTTCTACATCATCGCGCTGCTGCTGTGGAAATTTGGCGCACCAATTCGTGACTTTATCGAGAAGCGCCTCGGCTTTATGTTCACAGTGTTCGTAATCCTGCTCTTGGGCGGCTTCTTTTTGGTGAAATACATATGACACGCAATCAACTTATCCTGATCGCGGCGGGCGGCTCGCTTGCGGCATTGCTTGGGGCCTTCGGCTTTCAATACATTGGCGAAATGCCGCCCTGCAAACTGTGCATCTGGCAACGCTGGCCGCATGGTGTGGCCGTCGGTGCCGGAATTTTGGCGCTGCTGATGCGGGGGCGCTTGTTCCCCTTGATCGGCATGCTGGGGGCCGCCGCCACATCGGGCATCGGGTTTTACCACACAGGGGTCGAGCGCAAATGGTGGGAGGGACCAACATCTTGCACATCCTCCGGCACCGAGGGCCTTTCAAGCGCTGACCTTTTGGAACAGATCATGGCCGCCCCCTTGGTGCGCTGTGACGAGGTGCCGTGGGAGATGTTCACCCTGTCGATGGCCACATGGAACGCGCTTGGCTCATTGGTGTTGGCCCTGATCTGGTTGGCGGCGTTCAAACGCAGCACCTAGTCAGAGCGCTTTGATCACTGGCGTTTGGCTGCCGTCCCATGTGAATTGATAGGTCGCATCTTTGCGCACATTCCCCACCATTGCGGGGCGAAAACAGGCGATGCAGTCGCCTGTGGCTGCGCGCACCGAAGGGTAAAGCACGCCTGCACTGCCAGCCGCCAACAGTCCCGCACCCAACCTTTGCGAGCCGTGGTAACTGTCGGGCATCAGGCAATCCGCAAAGGCGGTATCGCTGCGGATATCGTGAAAATCCCCGCCAAAATCCGCCAGATAGTCATCATAGGTCACGACCTCTTGCCACCAATCCACTTCGGCCAGCTCTACCGATTTGTGAAAGGCCACTTCGGCCTGTGAAACTTCAACCCGAAACCCAGCATACCACGCGCCGCGGTCCGGTGCGTTGAACCGCGCGCCGGTTGGGGCGGCATGGCAAAAGGCGGCATTCACCATGCGGTAATAGGGCACACCCGAGACCAGTTCTTTGATGCCGATCCCCGCCAACAGGTTGTTTTCGCCCTGCAGGCGGTCATTGTCAGCATGGTCCAGATCAAATATCGCCGCCAGATGCGCGTCATCGTCGGCGATACGCGTTAAAACGGACTCGCCATTGTCCGCGTATTTCGAGGGCACCAGATGGTGGGTATCAAGCTGGCGAATAGTGGTGATCGGCGGCAGGCTCATCGCCCACCACGTCGGGCGTCCAACAGACGGCGCAGGGTTTGAAATGCGGGCAATCCGCCGCGCAGCAAATAGTTCAGGGCCGGTTGGCCGCCGAATATCCGGTTGGTGTTGGGCCGGGTGATCCATTGATCGGCCAGCGCCGCGCTGTAAAGGATGTTCAGCGCCTTAAAAATGCCCACCAGATAGGAAATCCGCCGGATCCGGTCCTCGCCCAGTGGTTTGCCCTGCCCCTTTTTCAACGTGTAAAACGCCCCGTTCGACATGCCGCCCAGTAAGATGCGCGCTTGGGTGTCGGGGATTTGCCACCGGTCCATGATATTGAAAAATGCCCGCACCGCACTGTCGCTTAGCCGCACCCGTTCGGCTTGATCGGTCAGATCAATCAGCGGTGCCGGATTATAGAGCGGCTTCGGGGCGACAAGGGAAAGGGCCATTTTCGGAACTCCTGTGTTGAAGCACATATACTCCAATTTTGGAGAATGTCAAGATCAGGTCCGCGTCGCCAACAGCAGGTTGGTTTCACTGTGCATCACCCCATTGATGCGGCGAATGTCGAATAAGACTGTGTCGAGTGCCTCTAGGGTCTCCGTGCCGATCTCGGCAATCAAATCCCATTTTCCGTTGGTAGAATGCACCGCTTGCACGGCAGAAATCCCTGTCAGTTGATGCCGGATTTTCTCGGCCCCGCGCCCCTCGATCCCCAACATCATCAACCCACGCACGGGGGCATGGGCGATGTCGCTTTTCAATTGTACGGTAAAACCCAGAATTTCGCCACGGGCCTGCAAGCGCTCAATACGGTTGCGCACGGTGGTGCGCGACAGGTTCAGGTCGGCCGCAAGGCTGGATAATGGCGCGCGGGAGTCGCGGCGCAAGGCGGCAATGAGTTTTCGATCCGTATCGTCCATTTCGGAACTCCGTTTGGTCGGTTTGATCAATTAGGCACCAAAATAGCCGAATTATGCGCTATTTCATACCCCGCTTTGTCTAAATATTGCAACTTAGGAACCAGCGAACAGGTGAGACATGACAAGATTACACACTCAATTGATCGGTGCGCCGGTCGATAGCGGCAAACGCACACGTGGTTGTTTGATGGGGCCGGATGCCCTGCGCACCGCTGGCTTGACCGAAGCCATCATAGGGCTTGGCCACTCGGTTACGGACCACGGAAATTTGGTTGCAGAGCCAACGTCGATCCCAGATGACCCAGACAGCAATACGTTTCAGTTGGGCAAAACCGTGGGTTGGACCCAGACCCTGATGGGAGCGGCCAAAAACGCCATGCAGCAGGGTTTTCCAATCTTTTTGGGCGGTGATCACGCACTTTCCTTGGGCACTGTGGCAGGTGTTGCCGCCCATGCAGCCGAAGTGGATCGTCCGCAATTTGTGTTGTGGTTGGATGCCCATAGCGATTTCCACACCCCCGCCACCACGGATTCGGGCAACCTGCATGGCACGCCGCTTGGCTATGTCAGCGGGTTGGAGGGGTTTGACGCCTTTCCAGAGCTGCCGACCATCGTGCCGATGGGCAATATTTGCATGATCGGCATCCGTTCGGTTGACCCGGCGGAACAAGCCGCTTTGGTGAAAAACAACATCCGTGTGGTTGATATGCGCAGCATTGATGAGGGCGGATTGAAACGGCCCCTGGAGGCCTTTCTGGACGATGTTGCCCGTGTGAACGGACTGCTGCACGTGTCTTTAGACGTTGATTTTCTTGACCCCTCAATTGCGCCGGCTGTCGGCACCACCGTGCCAGGCGGCGCGACATTTCGCGAGGCGCATTTGGTGATGGAAATGCTGCATGACAGCGGATTGGTATCGTCGCTTGATCTGGTCGAGTTGAACCCGTTTTTAGACGATCGAGGTCGCACAGCCTCTCTCATGGTTGACCTGACCGCATCGCTGATGGGGCGTCGCGTCTTTGATCGCCCGACACGGAGTTTTTGATATGAAACACGCCCAACCCTCTGATCTGGCCTATGTGCCATTTGTCTCTGTTGATAACATGATGAAACTTGTGCATCACATTGGAATCGAACAGGTTTTATCAGAACTTTCTGGTTATATCGAGGATGACTTTCGTCGCTGGCAACTGTTCGACAAGGTGGCACGGGTGGCATCGCATTCCACCGAGGGGGTGATCGAGCTGATGCCCACGTCTGATGGCGAAGTCTATGGGTTCAAATATGTCAACGGGCACCCTGCCAACATGAAAAAAGGGCTGCAAACGGTTACTGCATTTGGATTATTGGCCGATGTGGCCAGTGGTTATCCGGTGTTGCTGTCGGAAATGACCATCCTGACCGCCCTGCGCACCGCTGCGACTTCGGCAATGGCGGCCAAACATTTGGCCCCTGCCGGAGCGACCACATTGGCGATGATTGGCAACGGGGCGCAGAGCGAATTTCAGGCGCTGGCGATGAAAACAATCTGCGGCATCACTGATCTTCGGCTTTACGACGTTGATTCGGCCGCCACCGCCAAATGCCGTGCAAACCTTGAGGGATTTGGCATGACGCTGACGACATGCAAGACACCGCAAGAGGCCATTCAGGGCGCGCAGATCATCACCACCTGCACCGCCGACAAGCAATACGCCACGATATTGACGGATAACATGATCGGGGCTGGTGTGCATATCAATGCCATCGGCGGCGATTGCCCGGGTAAGACGGAATTACACCGTGATATTCTACTGCGCAGTGATATTTTTGTGGAATATCCACCGCAAACCCGTGTTGAAGGCGAAATTCAACAGTTGGAGGCCGATCACCCCGTCACCGAAATGTGGCAAGTGGTCAATGGTGAGGCCGCAGGACGGACCTCAGCAGCGCAGATCACGCTGTTTGACGGGGTTGGCTTTGCCACCGAGGATTTTAGTGCTCTGCGCTATGTTTATGACCAGCTGGAGGGCGGCAATTTCCACCAATATCTGGATATGGTTGCCGACCCAGATGATCCGCGGGATCTGTTCGGGATGGTGCAACGGGCCAAAGGATAACCAGCCACTCATCAGGCCTTGCAGCCTTCTTCGTTATTGCACCTCCCAAATAGCGAAGAAAGCCGTAAGGCTTGATGAGCGTCTGCCCCTGCAAAAAACCACAGCCCCCATTGCGCACAACACCCCCGATCCTGTATAGTTATTCCAACCAAATATAACGCATTGCGAACGGGCGGTAAACGACTTGAACGACACTCCAGAAGCACCTGATAACGAAGAAGAAAACTCTGCGCCACGTTACGAGTATGACGGCCCTTCCATCTCGATCACCTCCGAGATGAAAACCTCCTATCTCGACTACGCCATGAGCGTGATCGTATCGCGCGCCATTCCGGACCTGCGCGACGGTCTAAAACCGGTGCATCGGCGCATTCTTTATGCCATGTTCGAGGGCGGCAATACCCACGATAAATCCTACCGCAAATCCGCCCGTGCGGTGGGCGATGTGATGGGGAAATACCACCCGCATGGTGACAGCGCGATCTATGACGCACTGGTGCGGATGGCGCAGGATTTCTCGATGTCGCTGCCGCTGCTGGATGGCCAAGGCAACTTTGGCTCGATGGATGGCGATAACGCGGCGGCGATGCGCTATACCGAGGTGCGTCTGGACAAGCCTGCGGCATTTTTGACGGCCGATCTGGACAAAGACACCGTTGATTTCCAAGACAACTATGACGGCAAAGACCAAGAGCCAAGCGTTCTGCCTGCCCGTTACCCCAACATGCTGGTGAACGGTGCTGGCGGCATTGCGGTCGGCATGGCCACCAACATCCCGCCGCATAATCTGGGCGAAGTCATCAAGGCCACATTGGCGTTGATTGAATCCCCTGATCTGACCACCGAAGAGCTGATCGAATACGTGCCCGGCCCCGATTTCCCTACCGGGGGTGTGATGCTGGGGCGCGCGGGGGCGCGCAAAGCCTATTTAGAGGGACGTGGCAGCGTCATTGTCCGCTCTAAAACCCGGGTCGAGGAAATCCGCAAAGACCGCTACGCCATTGTCATCGACGAGATACCTTATCAGGTCAACAAGGCCACGATGATCGAAAAGATCGCCGAGCAGGTCCGCGAAGGCAAGATCGAGGGCGTGGCCCATGTGCAAGACGAGTCAGACCGCAACGGTGTGCGCGTGGTGATCGAGCTTAAGCGCGACGCCACTCCAGAAGTTGTGTTGAACCAATGTTTCCGCTTCACGCCCATGCAGACCTATTTCGGCTGTAATATGCTAGCCCTGAACGGTGGTCGCCCCGAAACGCTGACCTTGCGCCGTTTCCTGACCTCCTTCATCGCGTTTCGCGAAGAAGTCGTGGCGCGCCGCACCGCGTTCGAGCTGCGCAAAGCGCGTGATCGCAGCCACATCCTGTGTGGTCTGGCCGTGGCTGTTACCAATGTCGACGAGATCGTCGCAACCATCCGCGCCTCTGCCGATCCCGCCGAGGCCCGCGCCAAATTGATGGAACGTCGCTGGCCCGCCCGTGACATTCTGGAATATATCGCGCTGATTGACGATCCAACCCACAAGGCCAATGACGACGGCACTTACAACCTGTCCGAAACCCAAACCCGCGCCATTCTGGAGCTGCGTTTGCAGCGCCTGACGGCTATGGGTGTCAAAGAGGTCACCGACGAGCTGCAAGAACTGGCCGCCGCGATCCGTGAATATCTGGACATTCTGCGCTCGCGGACCCGCATCATGGAAATCATCAGCAATGAGCTGAATGAGGTCTCTGAGAAATTTGCGGTGCCACGGCGCACAGAAATTGTCGACTGGTCCGGCGACATGGACGACGAAGACCTGATCGAAAAAGAAGACATGGTGGTGACTGTCACCTCGGGTGGCTACATCAAACGCACCCCTCTGGCCGATTTCCGCGCCCAAAAGCGCGGCGGCAAAGGCACCGCCGGCATGCAGACCAAAGAAGAAGACGTGATCACCAATCTGTTTGTCGCCAACACCCACACGCAGCTGTTGTTCTTCACAACAGATGGCATGGTCTACAAGCTGAAAACATGGCGCCTGCCCCAAGGTGGACGCACCGCCAAAGGCAAGGCAATCGTCAATATCCTGCCGATCCCGGTCGGGGTTTCTGTGGCCGCGATCATGCCTGTGGATGCCGCCGAAGACGACTGGGGGTCCTTGCAGATATTCTTTGCCACCGATGCAGGCGATGTGCGCCGCAATGCGCTGTCTGACTTTACCAACGTGCGCGCCAACGGCAAAATCGCTATGAAACTGCCCGAAGATGTGAAACTGGTGAACGCCCGCATTTGCACCGAGGACGATGACGTCATGCTGTTCACCGCCGGTGGGCGCGCGATCCGTTTCCCAACCACGGCTGTACGGGTCTTTAAGGGCCGCGACAGCACCGGGGTGCGCGGCATCAAACTTGGCGATGGTGAAAACGTGGTCTCCATGTCGATCATCCGCCACTTTGAAGCCACTTCAGATGAACGCATTGCCTATCTGAAAATGCGCCGCGCGCAAGCCGGAGCCGACGAGGTTGAAGCAGATGACGAGGAAGAAGGCGACGGCGCCATCACGCAGGAGCGGTTCAACGAAATGCAAGCAGTTGAAAACCTGATCCTGACCATCACCGAAGGCGGCTCGGGGAAACTGTCCTCCAGCCACGACTATCCTGTGCGCGGGCGCGGTGGCATGGGCGTAACGGCCATGGACAAAGCGATGCGCGGCGGCGATCTCGTGGCCTCCTTTGCGGTGGAAATGGAAGACCAGATCATGCTGGCCACCTCCAAAGGCCAGTCAATCCGCTGTCCTGTGAATGGCATCTCATTCAGGTCACGCTCGGCCGGTGGGGTTAAGGTGTTTGACACAGCCAAAGGCGAAAAAGTGGTCTCGGTTGCACAAATCGCCGAAACCGACGATGACGAAGAAGACACGGCAGAAGAATAAGCTTTCTTCCAACTTCTTCTTTTCAAAAGTACCTCACGGGGGTGCGGGGGTGTGAAACCCCCGCTCTGCCCTAGAAAACAGGCGCTGATATGACAGACACACTCCACATCATTGGCGGCGGCATGGCCGGTGCCGAGGCCGCATGGCAAGCCGCAAACATGGGCATCACTGTGGTGATCCACGAAATGCGCCCAAAGGTTGAAACCTTTGCGCATCGCACCGGAAATCTGGCCGAAATGGTCTGCTCCAACTCGTTTCGCTCTGATGATCACGAGGCCAACGCCGTGGGGCTGCTGCACTGGGAAATGCGCCAATGCGAAAGCATCATCCTGCAAGCGGCCGATGAGCACGCCCTGCCCGCAGGCTCGGCCTTGGCCGTGGACCGTGACCCGTTTTCCGAAACCGTCACCAAACATGTGCGCGCGCACCCGTTGATCAGCGTAGAAGATGGCGAAATCACTGAATTGCCTAAAGATGGCCATTGGATCATTGCCACGGGGCCGCTGACGTCTACAGACTTGGGCCAATCCATCGCGCGTGAAACCGGCAGCGATCAATTGGCGTTCTTTGATGCCATTGCCCCTATTGTTTACGCCGACAGCATCAACATGGATGTCGCATGGATGCAATCGCGCTATGACAAAGGCGAAACCGAGGCCGAGCAAAAGGCCTATTTGAACTGCCCAATGGACAAGGCCCAATACGAGGCGTTCATCGACGCGCTATTGGCCGCCGACAAGACCGAATTCCACGAGGGCGAAACGGCTGGCTATTTTGACGGCTGCCTGCCCATCGAAGTGATGGCCGAACGGGGCCGCGAGACCTTGCGGTTTGGCCCGATGAAACCCGTTGGTCTGACCAATCAACATCACCCCGATGATAAACCCTACGCCGTTGTGCAACTGCGCTATGACAACGCGCTTGGCACCCTGTTCAACATCGTCGGCTTCCAAACCAAGATGAAATACGGTGCTCAAACCGAAGTGTTCAAAATGATCCCCGGTCTTGAGGACGCAAGTTTCGCGCGGCTCGGCGGCATCCACCGCAACACGTTTTTAAACTCGCCCACGTTGCTGGACGATCAATTGCGACTGAAATCACGGCCTAACATTCGTTTTGCGGGCCAAATCACCGGCGTTGAAGGCTACGTTGAATCTGCGGCTATGGGCCTTTTGGCCGGACGCATGGCGGCTTGTGAAATCATGGGGCAACCTATTGAAACCCCGCCCATCGACACGGCCATGGGCGCGCTTGTGAACCACATCACAGGCGGGGCTGCGGCCAAGACGTTCCAGCCGATGAACGTCAACTTTGGTCTGTTTCAACCGATTGACGCGAAACACGGCCGCAAAAACCGCAAGACCCGCTACAAAGCCTACACCGACCGCGCCAAAGAAGCCTGGCACGAATGGCTGGTATAGGACTGTGAAAAACCGCAACGCCTGATCAATTAACAGAGGCAATCCCAGTTGTTCACATTATGTGTAACATCATAATTTTTTCCCAACCAATACCGGCCTTTTTCCAACCGAATTCTAAGACTTATCGTGGCAGAGTTTTTCAAGACCCCCTTTGCTATCAACTGATGGATTTCACCAGATGAAAAGATCACAAAATCATTGATATAACGCTTTGATGAATAGGTCCGCAGCACGATGACATAAAAAACATTGGTTGAATGCTGAAAGGATTTTGAGCGCACCGAGGCTTGATAGGGTTTGTCCAGCGCACCATTGGCTGTTTTGACCTGAATGTGGAAATATTTACCCTTCTTTGAGGCGACCACATCAATACCATCATCCACAGTCATTTTTGAGGCATTAAAGCCCCAGAATAACAGCTCACTTAAGACGGCAAATTCGCCAGCCGCTCCAGTGAAGGCCGTTTCCACTTTGGGGGCGACAGCCGTCATTTTACGCGATTTCATGGGTTTTAGCCGGTAGATACCTTTTTTGTAGCCGCCCTTTTTATTCGGTACCTTTGAAAACTGCGCCGCTTTGTTTTTTACATTTCGCGCCAAAAAACCGTTTAGCTTCTTGGCAAAACTATCGCTGCTTTCCCCAACTGGAACAAGACCAAGATCAACACCAATTTTCGCCACTTCGTCCACGTGATAGGTTTTGCGCCCACCGGATTCAAACAGTGTTACTGCCAGTTCCCCCCAATCAACGCTGCCTTTGATGCTCATTAACAATACTTTCAATACTAAATGTTACAAGAATACATGAATTGGCCTCAATTCAAAGCCATCAATTTTCAAACACTCATTCAGATGTGGATTGCAACCCATGGCCTGATCTATAGTCATCTACATGCGCACCCGCTTTGCCCCATCCCCAACAGGTCCACTACATCTGGGTCACGCATTTTCGGCGCTTTTGGCCTATGATATGGCACAAAAAGCGGGTGGTGAATTTCACCTGCGTATTGAAGACATTGATCAAAGTCGCGCACGTGCCGAATGGGAGGCACAGATTTACGATGATTTGGCGTGGCTTGGCCTGACGTGGCCAACCCCTGTGATGCGCCAATCGGATCGGATGTCAGTCTACAAGGACGCGCTTGGCCTGCTCGACTCCAAAGGCCTGCTGTATCGCTGCACCTGCAATCGTCGCGACATTGAGGCCGCGATCAGTGCTCCGCAAGAAGGCGTAAAACCCGTCTTTGGCCCCGATGGTATGATCTACCCCGGAACCTGCCGTAATGCTGCTCATACGGATGATGCGGCCGCGTTGAGGCTCGATATGGCTAAGGCTTGCGATCTATTGGCAGATCACTTCCCTCTTGGCTTTGGTGACAACGGCCAACACAGCATCACCGCCAGTGAACTGATCAATAATGTCGGAGACATCGTTTTGGCGCGCCGCGATATGGGCACCTCATACCATCTGTCGGTTGTGCTTGATGACGCGACCCAAAACGTCACGGATGTGGTCCGCGGCCAAGACCTGTTCGAGGCCACCAAAATCCATGTTTTGTTGCAACATCTGCTGGACCTGCCAACACCGCGCTACCACCACCATCGCCTGATCCGTGATCAGGCAGGCAAGCGTCTTGCCAAACGCGATGATGCCCGCGCTATAGCAAAATACCGCGCAGATGGGGCAACCCCCGCTGATATCCGTGAAATGGTTGGTCTTTAGGCCATCGGTTCCATGATCTCGACCTCTTTGCCATCCTGCAGGGCAGTGTAAAAACAGCTGCGCCGCATGGTGTGACAGGCCGCACCCGTCTGGCGCACAATGACCAACAGGCAGTCGCGGTCACAATCAACCCGCATTTCAACCAATTCCTGCACATGGCCCGAGGTCTCGCCCTTGATCCAGAAAGATTGGCGTGAGCGGGACCAATAGGTGACACGTCCGGTCTTTAGGGTTTGCGCCACGGCCTCATGGTTCATCCATGCCATCATCAACACCTCGCCAGTGCCCTCGGCTTGGGCAATGGCGGGGATCAGGCCTTTGTCATCAAATTTAAGTGTAGTTGGGTCGAAATCCATTGGAAAACCTTTTGCAAATTGCGCCAATGTGCCTATCTAGGATACCGAGGGATCGGATTGAAAGCCCCAAAAGGAATTTGAGATGAGCGATGATCAAGATCTGATCAAATTATATTCCGGCCAGATATTGGCTTTGGCGGCGGATATCCCATTGACCGACCGCCTGGAGGCCCCGCAGGCCAGCGTCAAAGAGCGCGCGCCGCTGTGTGGGTCCACCGTGACGGTTGATGTGTCGCTGGATCAGGGGCGCATTTGCGGGTTTGGCCAGGATGTAAAGGCCTGTGCCTTGGGTCAAGCAGCGGCATCGGTTGTGGCCAGCAACATCATTGGGCGCACGCCTGATGAGGTGTTGAAGGCGCGCAATCAACTATCAGACATGCTGCGCAACGATGGTCCTGTGCCGGATGCACCCTTTGACGGGCTGCGGGTCTTGGAAGCCGCGCGCGGCTATAAAAACCGCCACGCTTCGATCATGTTGTCGCTCGAGGCCTTGGTTAAGGCCATTGGTGTGGCCAGTGAATCGGAATGTGCTTAATTATGATGTAAGACTTCGGTCGTAGCATAAGGGATGTTCTGCAGGAGATCTCGATGATTCCGTCCGCCGATTTTACGAATGCCGACCCCGCCAATGCGCAGCTGGACAAGTTGTCGCAAATTGCGGTGGGCTTGGGAGGGGAGCTTGTCGATCTGGCGGCGGCCCTGAACCAGATTGATACCAGCACCAAAAGCCAGCTTTTGACGTTGGACCAGGTCCGTGAAAATGCCAAGCAAATGTTGGAAGGCAATGTCGTTGTGCGCAGCGCAATTGAAACCGTGAATGAGACCACAGTGGAAACGCTTGATGCGGTCGTCAACTCGGTTGAAAATATCCAGAGTGCCGGCAGTCGCGCGCAAAAGCTGGCAAATTGGGTGCAGGCACTGGATGAACGTATCACCGTGATCGAGGAAAGCATCCAATCCGCCCAAACCAATAACAACGACATTGCTTCCATTGCCGCACAGGTCAACATACTGGCAATCAACGCCAAAATCGAGGCCGCGCGCGCTGGTGAGGCTGGCCGTGGTTTTGCGGTTGTCGCCGAAGCGATTAACGAACTGTCGCGCAAAACGGCCAGTGCCGCCGAGGGGATCAATGACTCGATCGCGACCCTTGGCGAATGGGTATTGTCCTTGCGTGGCGAGGCAAGTGATGCAGCCATCGACGCCAAAAAAGTATTGGCCGAAGCGGATGAAACCAATACCTCGCTTACCGGCATCGCCGATCATGTGCGGTTGATCAATTCGGAGGCCAGCCAAATCAGGGACAACGCCAGTAGTGTTGGCACCTCAATTGTCGATTTCGGGGTTAGTTTTGAGCAAATGGGCCAATCACTGGAGCAAACAGCAAGTGGTATTCATAACGTCCGACAACGGGCAAACACTTTGGTCGCACAATCGGAATACCTGATCCAAAGCAGTGTTTCGCTGGGGGGCGTGACGCAGGATACGCGGTTTATCACCGAGGTCCAAAGCCGCGCGGCGCAAATTTCGGCTCGATTTGAGGCCGCTCTTTCCAATGGGGAAATTAGCCGCGCTGATCTTTTCACCCACAGATATTCCCCGATACCCCGCACAGATCCACAACAGGTTATGACCAGTTTCACCGCGTTTACCGACAGTGTGTTGCCGGAAATCCAAGAACCGGTTTTGGAATTTGACGCGCGCGTGGTCTTCTGCGCTGCGATTGATAAAAAAGGCTACATTCCAACCCACAACAAAAATGTTTCGCAACCAATGAGCGATGATCCTGACTGGAATATGGCCAATTGTCGTAATCGTCGCATATTTGGCGACACGGTCGGTCTAAAGGCTGGCAACAACGCCGAGCCGTTTTTGCTGCAGACCTATCATCGTGATATGGGGGCTGGCAAAGTCACGACCATGAAAGATGTTTCCGCGCCGATCATTGTCGATGGTATGCATTGGGGCGGTTTGCGAATGGGGTATGTCTCTGACTAAAAAAACCGCCGCACTTCTGGGATCAGAAGGCGGCGGCAAGTGGCCATGTCTAATGTGGTCCGGACACTTAAACATCAAGAAAGAGGCAATCTTCTCGGCGTGTTTGGTATAGGCAGTGTCATGTCGCGTGCATCTGATGGGGACATATTGCAGCGCGGTATCGGCATATAGACGGCAGGCAATTCAAATCTTGGCAGGTGTTAAGCCAACCCGGGCAAATACAATCCGACGGCCAGCATCACCATAAGGGCAGCTGCCCCCAGTGCGTCCTGAAGGATCGTTGCGCCAGAGCGCAGGTAGACTGTTTTAATATCGTTGAGCATTTCAGGGCTCCTCTGTTTTGTTCTGTGTATCCGTTCCACTTGTTGCCCCTTTGTTCTCACACGATTAACTGTATGTAAAGAACTTTTTGAGAACATTTGTGAACAAATAGGGGTGAAAACACCTAACCCACTGAAATTAAACGAATTGCCTTATCCTGTTCCATCAACCACAACAGGATACGCGCGGCCTTGCCACGTGCACTGGTTAGTTCGGCATCCTCGGCCAGCAATTTTCGCGCATCACTTTGGGCGATCGCCATCAGCGCCGCTTGACTTTCGATGTCAGCAATTCGAAACCGTGGCAGACCGGATTGCGCAGTCCCGATCAAATCCCCTGCCCCGCGCATCGCCAAATCTTCTTCGGCAATCACAAAACCGTCTTCAGTTTCGCGCATGATTTCCAACCGCTGCGATGCGGTTTCAGATAAGGGGGCTTGATACATCAACAAACAGGTCGACTGCTCAGACCCGCGCCCAACCCGTCCACGCAACTGGTGCAATTGCGCCAACCCGAAACTCTCGGCCCGTTCAATCACCATGATCGTGGCATTGGGCACATCCACGCCGACCTCTATGACAGTGGTGGCGACCAGCACTTTGGTCTCACCTGCGTTGAACCGTTGCATCGCCGCGTCTTTTTCAGCCGGTGGCATTTGCCCGTGGACCAATCCCACCACGCCCTCGCCCAAAGCCGCCCGCAGGGTTTTGAACCGTTCCTGCGCCGCGACCATGTCAACCACTTCACTTTCTTCAACCAATGGGCAGACCCAATAGGCTTGCCGCCCCTCGGCTATCGCTTTGCGCATATGTTCCACCACCTCGGAAATTCGTGTGGTGGACACCATTGCCGTTTTGATTGGCTTGCGCCCAGGCGGTTTTTCATCCAACACCGAAATGTCCATGTCACCATATTGCGCCAGCGAAAGTGAGCGCGGGATCGGTGTCGCCGTCATCACCAAAACATCCGCCTGCATGCCTTTGGCGGACAGCTCTAACCGTTGCCGCACCCCAAAACGATGTTGTTCATCGACTATCGCGAGCCGCAGATCTTGAAATTCCACGTCCTTTTGGAACACCGCATGGGTACCGACCAATATCTGGATGTCTCCGGATTTTAATGCGCTCAACTTTGCTGTTCGCTCGGCCCCTTTGTCGCGCCCCGTCAATAGTTCCAGCACCACCCCTGCGGCTTCGGCCAAAGGTTGTAATCCGGCCAAATGCTGGCGCGCCAAAATCTCGGTCGGGGCCATCATCACGCCTTGGCCGCCAGCCTCAACCGCAACCAACAGCGACATCAACGCGACCAGTGTTTTGCCCGAGCCCACATCACCTTGCAACAGGCGGTTCATCCGCAATGGCTTGGCCATATCTGTGGCGATCTCGGATATTGCCCGCTCCTGCGCGCCAGTCGCTTGATAGGGCAACGCCGCCAGAACTTTGCTTTGCATTTTTCCGCTTGCCAGGCTGGCGTGGCCTTTGCCTCTCCGCTCAACGGCGCGCGCCAAGGCCAGCGTCAATTGGTGGGCAAAAAACTCGTCATAAGCCAAACGCTCGCGCGCCGGTGCGCCGGGTGCAAAATCGGCATTGCTTTTGGGCGTATGAGCCGCCGCGATGGCTTGATCCCAGTCCGGCCATTTGGCCTTGGACTTTTGGGCTGGATCTATCCATTCCTCCAAGGGCGCGATCCGTTTTCTGGCCGCGTCCACCGCCTTGGTCATTAACTTCAATGACACGCCCGATGTCAGCGGGTAGACGGGTTCAAAATCAGGTATTTCGCTCGCGTCTTTGATCCGTAGCACATGATCCGGATGGACCATCTGTGCAACGGAATCAAAAATTTCAACGCGGCCTGAAACGATCCGTTGCTGGCCCGTTGGCAGAATTTTTTGAATATAGTCAGAGTGGGCATGAAAAAAAACCAATTGGAATGTGGTTTTGGCATCCGTCACTTCAACCCGATAAGGACGCCCGCGGCTGGGCGGAGGAATATGCCGCCCTACCGTCACCGTCACCGTCACCACAGCAGGGGCCGCAACATCACGGATGCTTTCGCGGCGTTGTCGGTCAATACCGCTGTGCGGCAATGTAAAAATCAGATCTCGCGGTTTTTCGATGCCCATTTGCGCAAAGTGGGTTGCGGTTTTGGGCCCGACACCTTGCAGCGTTTCCAAATCCGAAAACAGCGGGAACAGGATTTCAGGCCGACCGCTCACGCGTCACCGATCAGCGCCAACCAGCTGTCCTCGTCGATCAACTCCACCCCAAGGCTCTCGGCTTTTTTGGCTTTCGACCCAGCCCCGGGACCTGCCACAACCAAATCGGTTTTGGCCGAAACCGACCCCGAAACTTTGGCGCCCAACGTCTCGGCACGCACTTTGGCTTCGGCACGGGTCATTTTTTCCAATGATCCGGTGAACACAACCGTTTTGCCCGCAACAGGGCTATCAACGGGCGCGCGTTTGATCGCATCCTGTGGCGTCAATTCGGCGACCAATCTGTCAATCGAGGCGCGCTCGGATTCTTGGGCGAACGCTGTCACCAATGAGGCGGCCATCACGGACCCAATGCCGTCAATGGCGATCAAATCGTTCCATTCAGGGCCTTCATTTTCAGTGATCATGCTGATAGTCGCCTCAAAAATTGACCAGGAGCCATAGTGGTCAGCCAACAGGGTCGAGGCGCTGTCGCCAACGTGGCGGATGCCAAGAGAGAAGATCAGGCGGGCCAATGGAATATTGCGCTTTTCGTCAATCGCCTGAAACAATTTGGTCGCTGATTTTTCGCCCCAACCATCGCGGTTTTTCAACTTGGCCAGATTGGCTGCGTCGCGAGATTGCAGGGTGAAAATGTCAACAGGTTCGCGGATCGGCAGGATGTCGTCGTGATAAAAGCTTTCGACTTGTTTGGCCCCCAACCCCTCGATGTCAAACGCACCTCGGGACACGAAATGCTTTAGTTTTTCAACGGCCTGAGCGGGGCAAATCAAACCGCCTGTGCAGCGGCGAACGGCGTCACCTTCTTCGCGGACCGCGACAGAGTCACATTGGGGACATACAATTGGAAAATCGTAGGGTTTTGCGTCTTTTGGACGTTTGCTCAGGTCAACATCTGCGATTTTCGGGATCACGTCGCCGGCGCGGTAGACTTGCACCCAATCGCCAATGCGGATGTCTTTGCCGTCGCGGATGGTGTTTCCCTTTGAATCCAGCCCCTTTATGTAATCCTCATTGTGGAGCGTGGCGTTTGAGACCACCACGCCGCCAACCGTGACGGGGGTCAAACGGGCGACGGGAGACAATGCCCCAGTGCGTCCTACTTGAATGTCGATACCCTCAAGGCGTGTCCAAGCCAATTCGGCGGGGAATTTATGGGCAATTGCCCAACGCGGTGTGGTGGAGCGAAACCCAAGGCGTTGTTGCATTGCAAGGTTGTCGACCTTGTAAACCACGCCGTCTATATCATAGCCAAGGTTGGAGCGACTTTGCTCGATCTTGTTGTAATGGTTGATCATATCGGCTGGGCCATCGCAGAGTTTTGTCAGCGGATTTGTTTCAAAGCCAAATTGGTTGAGTTTTAAAATTGCACCGGATTGCGTTTCGGCAAGCGGTTCAGACAATTCGCCCCAAGCGTAGGCAAAAAACTTGAGCGGGCGCGATTTGGTGATTCTGGGATCCAACTGGCGCAACGATCCGGCGGCTGCGTTGCGCGGGTTGGCAAAGGGTTTATCGCCGTTCGCCGTCTGGCGAGCGTTTAGATCGGCAAAATCCTTATGCGCCATGTAAACTTCGCCGCGTACCTCTAGGATATCGGGCGCATTCTCGATTATCTCGGGGATATTGGATATGGTCAGTGCATTTTGCGTGACGTTTTCGCCGACCTCACCGTCGCCGCGTGTCGCCGCTTGAACCAAACGCCCTGCTTCATATCGTAAACTTAAGGAAACGCCGTCGATTTTGGGCTCGGCAGTGAATGCCAGCGCCGAGTCCTCGGCCATGCCAAGGAACTTGCGAATGCGGGCCTCAAAACCCTCCACATCTGAATCGGAAAATGCGTTGCCCAACGACAGCATGCGTACAGCGTGGCTAACTTTGGAAAACCCATCAGACGGGGCCGCGCCAACGGTGTCACTGGGGCTGTCGGCGCGTTTAAGGTCCGGAAATGTTGCTTCAATTTCTGCATTGCGCCGCTTAAGCGCATCATACTCGGCATCCGATATTTCTGGGGCATCATTGGTGTGATAGGCTGTGTTTGCACGATTCAAGACAGCAGCCAAATCGGCCAGCTCGCGGCTGGCTTGTGATGTGTTCAATTGATCAACGGATTTCCGGTCCATCTCGCCCTCTTCGCAATACTCCTGTCCTTGATAGGCGGGGATTACGAAGAGGTCCAGAGAGTGGTGGTCTCATTCAGGCGCCAATTGCCAGCGGTTCATCCATTTCACTTGCGACAGGATCACGCAACACATAGCCGCGCCCCCAAACGGTTTCGATGTAGTTCTCGCCATCCGTTGCTTCGCACAGTTTTTTGCGCAATTTACAGATAAACACGTCGATTATTTTCAACTCGGGCTCATCCATTCCACCATATAGATGGTTCAAGAACATCTCTTTGGTCAGGGTTGTCCCTTTGCGCAAGGAAAGCAATTCCAGCATTTGGTATTCTTTGCCCGTCAAATGGATCGGTTTGCCCGAGGTTTCAACGGTCTTGGCGTCCAGATTAACGGCAATTTTTCCGGTCGAGATAATTGACTGGGAATGCCCCTTGGAGCGCCGGATAATCGCATGGATGCGGGCCACCAACTCCTCGCGATGAAACGGTTTGGTCAGGTAATCATCCGCGCCAAAGCCAAAGGCCTTGATTTTGTTCTCGGTGTCGTCAGATCCAGTCAGGATCAGAATAGGCGTATCAATCCGCGCCAAGCGCAACTGACGCAGCACTTCGTTGCCATTCATATCCGGCAAACCAAGATCAAGCAGGATTAAATCGTAATCATAAAGCTTGGCCAGATCGATGCCCTCTTCACCAAGATCGGTGCAGTAAACATTCAGATTGGCATGGGTGAGCATCATTTCGATGCTCTTTGATGTCGTAGGATCGTCTTCAACCAGCAAAACACGCATTTTTAGTATTCTCCGCTATTTAATAATTCCCTTCAGCATTGTGGTTAACACTGCCCCTAAATGGTTAACCACATGTTACCGGAGAGGAACATTTAGTGAATACACTTTAAAGTTGTCTATACTTTTGTAAAGAAGTTGTTTTTAAGGCGCTCGCGCCGTGCTTTTTAACGGCTGTTTCCCATGACTGATACTCTTCCTCGCTGATATCGTAGGTTTCGAGCGCCTCTTTCAGGGGAATCAGTCCAAAGGTTACGGCCCGAACGACGGCGATTTTGCGACTCGCCACCCAGCGTTTGGTCGATGGATCGGGCAAATCGGCCCTGGTCATTACTTTGCCATCCGGCAGGGTCACAGCGCGCGGCCCATCAACTTTTTTCAAATACATCGGTCAATCCTTGTGCGGTTTTGCCCAATTTGCGCCAACACCCTTAATTAGGAATGAAACCACCCCTTGTTAGTAGTTCGCATTTTCCTATATTCCGAAAGACCTCGCTAACTCCTATGAACGGTATCCTAATGACCCACGCCCTAAACTCACTTGGTTTTGCAAAACCACCATCCGAAACCCGCGTGGTGGTGGCGATGTCCGGCGGCGTGGATTCATCCGTGGTGGCCGCAGAGCTTGCCCGAGAGGGCTATGACGTGGTTGGGGTGACCCTGCAGCTTTATGATCACGGCGCGGCTTTGGCCAAGAAAGGCGCCTGTTGCGCCGGCATCGACATTCATGACGCGCGCCGCGTGGCCGAGGAAATGGGATTTCCGCATTACGTGCTGGATTATGAGAACATTTTTAAAGAAACCGTGATTGACGAATTTGCCGACAGCTATCTGGCAGGGGCGACGCCGGTGCCTTGCATTCGCTGCAATGAGCGGGTCAAGTTTAAGGACCTGCTGGCCACGGCGCGCGATCTGGATGCTGATTGCATGGCGACGGGGCATTATATTCAGCGCATGGATGGTAAACACGGGGCCGAATTGCATGCGGCAGCGGATGCCACCCGTGATCAAAGTTATTTCCTGTTTCCAACCACGCAAGAACAGCTGGAATTCCTGCGCTTTCCACTGGGCCACCTGAAATCCAAAGCCGAAACGCGTGAATTGGCCGTGAAACATGGTTTGGCGGTGGCGGACAAGCCCGACAGTCAGGACATTTGCTTTGTGCCCGATGGCAATTACGCGGCTTTGATCGAGAAGCTGCGGCCTGAGGCGGCCAGCCCTGGCGATATTGTGGACATGGACGGCAATGTGTTGGCCCGGCACGCAGGCGTTATACATTATACTATAGGTCAGCGTCGGGGCTTGGGCATCGGCGGCTTGGCGAACCCACTATATGTGGTTAAGCTGGATGCGGATCGGCGCGAGGTGGTTGTTGGCCCCAAGGAGGCGCTGACGACACGGATTGTAGCCGTACGGGAAATCAACTGGCTGGGGGATGAACCGTTCGAGAGTCGTAAGGCATGGCATATGGCTGTTAAGGTACGCTCGACCCGCCCACCGCGCAGCGCCATCCTGCGCCCGCTGTCCGCCACCACGGCCGAGGTCGAGTTGCTGACACCGGAGGAAGGCGTGTCGCCGGGTCAGGCATGTGTGTTCTATGAAGAAGACGGTAGCCGGATTTTTGGTGGAGGCTGGATTTGGCGCGGGTATTAAAACCTTCGGATTTACCAGTTGCCGTTGTTTTGGGGGCGGCGGTTTGGGCGGATGGTGTGGCCTCGCCTGCCCTGCGTAGACGTGCAGCGCATGCGGCGAACCTGCATTTGTCGGGTCAGGTCCGGCATATCATCGGCTGCGGTGGCGTCGGATTGAACCCACCCACCGAAGCCATCGTCATTCGCGACATCTGTATGGAGCTGGGCGTACCCGAAGCGGATATTTCGCTGGAAGACAAGTCAATCAACACCCAACAAAACATCGCCAATGCGCGCCCCTTTTTGAAACGGCTCAAGGCCAAATCGGTGGTGCTGGTCACGGATCGGTTTCATGTGTTGCGATCCAAATTGATTGCCAGGCATTTCGGGCTGGATGTGCGCTTTAGCATTCCGGACAGCAAAGGGATTGGTGCGTATAGGACCGTGAAATCCTATGTCCGTGAACTGCCCGCCCTCCTGCTCTATTTCCTACGTATTATGCGTGGCTAGCCTGCAGTGACGGCTTTGATCACCGCTTTGGCAGCACGCAGGCCCGGGGCTTCGCTGCCACGTCCAAGGCGCTGCATGGTCAGATCCATCGCAACCTGCTGATCATCCGGACTGGCCAGCACCGTGATGATACCCTTGGCAATTTGTTCGGGGTCACATTGTGCGCCCAGAAATTCAGGCACCACACGGGTTTCCGAGACAAGGTTTACCAATGTCACTGTGTCGATCTTTAACATCCGGCTGATCAAAAGCCGCGAGAACCAGTTCATGTCATAGGCAACAACCATAGGCGTGCTGGCGGCGGCCAGTTCCAGCGACACTGTGCCAGAGGCGGCCAGCGCCACATCAGCCGCACCAAAAGCGGCGCGTTTTTGAGCGGGGTCACCGTCAATGATGATCGGCTTGATGGGCCAATCGGCCACGAACGCACGCACCTGACCTGCAACGGCACTGGCGGCGGGGACCACAACCTTTAGATCAGGTTGGGCCTTGCATAGATGGCCAAGGGTTTGGCCAAAAATCGGTGCAAGCCGCGCAACTTCGCCACGGCGTGATCCAGGCAGCACCAGCAACAGCGGCGTGTCCTTGAGGGCATGTTGTTCACGAAACGCCGCGATCTCTGCAGGGCTGGCGACTGGGTCGTTGACCACCGGATGGCCGACGAAATCGCAGCCCATGCCAGCCGCCTGCATCAGAGGTGGCTCGAACGGCAACAAGGCCAGCACATGGTCAATGACGCGGGCCATTTTGGTGGCCCGCCCTGCCCGCCACGCCCAGACCGAGGGCGCGACGTAATGGATGGTTTTAATGTCGCTAGCGGCTTTCACCTGCTTGGCGACCCGCAGGCAGAAATCCGGGCTGTCGATGGTGATCAACGCGTCTGGTTTCAAAGCGATAACCGCATCGGCGCATTCAGCGATACGGCGCTTTAGGGCGCGGTATTTGGGCAGCACTTCGGCAATGCCCATGACGGACAACTCGTCCATCGGGAATTGGCTGCGCAGCCCTTGGGCTTGCATCAATGGCCCACCGACCCCGTGAAATTGCGCCTTTGGCATCACCTGTTTCAGACCAGCCATCAAGGCCGCGCCCAAGGCATCGCCCGAAGGCTCGCCGGCGATCAGATAAAACTGCATCAAAGGGCCAGCAGGAACAGGCCCGCTGCCTCGACGGCTTTTATGGTTTTGGCGCGCTCAAGGATCATCACTTGATCCGCCGCAATGACGATGCCCGCAAGCTTGGCAGAGGCGACCGAGGCCACGGTGTCAGGCCCAATCGCGGGCATGTCGACACGTAAATCTTGGCCCTGTTTGGCGGCCTTAACAAACACCCCGCCGGATTGGCGCAAGTTTGCAGGGGTTGCCGCGACAAAGCCCAGCATGGCGTCGGTGCCTTGCAGGGTTTCAACCCCCAAACACAGCCCATTGGCCACCACCACACCCTGCCCCACGTCCATGCCGCTAAGGGCTGCAAGGATGTCCAAACCGCGCTTGGCGTCGCTATCGGAATCGGGTGTTTTGCCCGCGATCAAACCAGATTTGGCAACCAATTCGGGCAGGATTTGATGCGCGCCGAGGACTTCAAAACCTTGTTCCTCAAACACTGCAATGATTTCGCGCAGCAACCCGTCATCACCCCCCGCCATCGCACCCATCAAGCGTGGGGCGAGCTGCATGGTTTGAACGTCAAACGCAGCGGGGTTCAGCGCGGGCCGTGTCATCGCACCAGCAAAACAAACGGCAGTGATTCCACCCGCATGGAGGGTGTCGAACAGGGTGCCGAATTGGTTGAAACTGGCCGCAAAGTGACGCGGCAATGGCACATTCACCTCAACACCTTCAAAGCTGACGAACAGGGCCTCGTGATTGGCAGCCGCCAACATTTGCGGCAATGCGCCATACCCAGCCAAAATCGCCAGTGTCGCGCTCATTTTGGGGTTAAGAACGATCTATCCGTCGTTCCGGTGATGAAATCAGTGATTTCACGCACATAGTCGCTGTCGCTGTCGCGGGTCAGACGGGCGGCGCGTTCTTGAAAAGTGCCCTCGCCTTGGGCCAGTGTTTGATAGGCCAAACGCAACGCCGAGATTTCTTCGCGTGGCACGCCACGACGTTTCAAACCAACCAGATTCAACCCATCCAGGTCGCCGCGTTCAGATTGCACCAGACCAAAGGGGATCACATCATTGGTGACCATGGTCACAGCGCCAATGATGGCCCCACGCCCGATGCGCACGAATTGATGGATGCCCGAAAGTCCGCCAATGATCACCTCGTCGCCAATCACGCAATGGCCCGCAATGGCCACTTGATTTGCCAAGATCACCTTGTTGCCAAGGGTCGCGTCATGGGCCACATGGGACCCCGTCATCAGCAGGCAATCGTCGCCAACGCGGGTTATGCCCCCGCCGCCTTCGGTGCCAGTGTTCAATGTCGCGCCTTCGCGGATGCGGTTGCGCTTGCCGATGATCAGGCGGGTTTGTTCACCGTTGAATTTCAGATCCTGCGGGATTTCCCCCACCACGGCAAAAGCAAACACCACAGTTTCTTCGCCGATTTCGGTTTGGCCTGTGACCACAACATGGCTTTTTAGATGCACTTTAGGCCCCAGAACCACATTTGGGCCAATGCAGCAAAATGGCCCGACTTCACAGCCTTCGCCAACGACGCAGCCCTCTTCAAGGACCGCGCTGGCGTGAATCTTGGCTGTGGGGTGAATGCTCATATCGGGCTATTCCTCTAACAGATCAATCATCGCGACGATCTCGGCCTCGGCGGCGACTTCGCCCTCGACCGTGGCCACGCCGCGGAATTTCCAGATTTTCTTGCTCGAGCGCAGAACCTCGACATGCATTTCCAGCACGTCGCCCGGAATAACCTTGCGGCGGAATTTGCATTTGTCGATGGACATGAAATAGACCAGCAGATCCTTGTCGATCAGATCAAGCGTCACGCCAACCAGCACGGCCGACGTCTGGGCTATTGCTTCGACGATCATCACACCGGGAAAGATCGGTGCGCCCGGGAAATGGCCCTGAAACTGTGGCTCGTTGAAGGTGATATTTTTGATCCCGACAGCGCTTTCTTTCACCTTGATATCGCGCACTTTGTCGATCAGCAAAAAGGGATAGCGATGCGGAATAATCCGTTGAATGATGTCTAAATCAGCTGTGGTTATTTGTTCTGTCATGTCCCCGTCCATATCCCTGTCTTGTTTTTAGTGTCGAAGGTCTCAACCCTCTGATTATCAATTCATTTCAGGGCAGACAAGCCACCTGCCCGCCCCAGTTGACCCGCGGCTTAAACCCTATTCATCCGCGGGTACTGGTGCCGCGGGCGCCGAGCCATCACCCAGTGTAGCGTCGATCATTTGCAAAGCGTCCTTGGTGATATCGACACCTTCAACGCCCGCCAATATGGCCCGACGATCTATGATCACGCTGGCATCCAGCTCTTCCATAATTTGGTACAAAATCGGATTGACCAACCCATAGTATTTGGCGCGTTCCTGCTCCAGACGGCGGTCCAGTTCACGGGCCTTGGCGTCTTGGGCCTTGCGAATACCTTGGACTTTTTCATCAAACGCGTCCGCCAGCTTGCGAAAGGCGTCCGGCTCAAGCGTTGCGCGTTTTTGCGTCAGCTCTTTTTCTTCGGCCGTTAGGTCTGCTTCCAGACGCTGGAATTCTTGCTCCAGATTGGCCAAATCCGCATTAATCTGGGTTACGACGCGTTCGCCAAACAAGGACCGGGTGAACAACAGCTCCTGATCAATCGTCAAAATGCTGCGTTTGGCCGGGGCGCTGTCTTGCGCATGGGCAGGTGAAACCACGCCGGAAACCGCTGTTGAAACCAATGCGCTACCGACCAGCCCAAAATCAGTGGACAAGCCGAGGCTCAAAATCAAAAGAGCCGCAGGAATGCCGCCACGCGCCGTCATATCAGAACTGTGTCTGGATGGTCAGCTCGAAAGAACGGTCACGGTCATAGGTTTGTTTTTC
>Ga0209633_10001066_pt1 | contig 29564 bp, 23 predicted proteins | sample Cruoilmetagenom1_FD_187290 | JGI IMG/M metagenome (GOLD analysis project Ga0209633, IMG submission 187290) | Oil polluted marine microbial communities from Coal Oil Point, Santa Barbara, California, USA - Sample 1 (SPAdes) (version 2) | ecosystem: Environmental > Aquatic > Marine > Oil seeps ... | reverse complement strand
CAAGACCAGCTTGCCTTCCCGCGCCATGCGACGCCACTCCGACAAATGATTGGGCCGCAGATCATAGCGCTGCGCAACTGACCGAACCAACACCCCTTCAGCCAAACTCTCCGCCACGATCTGCGCTTTCAGTTCATCCGGCCATCGACGCTGCCCCTTCGGGCTCGAAAATATCTCGGACATCAGCCCTGACTCAGCCCGTAGCTCCGTTGAGTGCTCCATTGAGAAAATCCTTCCAATAATCAGAAAGGAAGGACTCGCAGATTACAAACCCAAACGTAAGGTGGGAGCGGGACAACGCTTACATTGGAGTGGTGTCTGGACTTCGATCGAAGGCGGAGCAAGCAACTCATGGGACACACTAAAAGACGTGGGCAATCGAGTAGCGGACGGCATGGGCCAAACGGCGGAGGACATTCAGTCAGGTACCAACAACCTCGCCAGCCAACTAGGCGATTGGTGGTCCGGAAGCCCCTAACCTCAGACCCCACCTTCACTAACGCTCAGACTTCACCCTCGCTGCCCTACCTCAAGCGCTCAGGGCACTTGTTGAACCTTCAGGTACTTAGGTTGCCCTAGATTTCGCCTATCTTAATCTCGCGACCACCTCTGACAGTAAAAAGTCATCAGACTGCGCATATGATCTGGCTGTGCCTCGGTCGGCTGATCTTAAACCGAGACTCAGCTAACATAGCCCAGTCGAATAGGTTTGCTATACCGACTTTGATAGCCTGCCTGTACGGCATTGGGTCATCAAGAATCTGACTGTGAAATAGCGCAGTGACTTTGCCAAAGGACAGCTCTCCAAATTCTTGAAGTTGTGTTTGCATCCAAAGACAAATTGGCGAAGATAAGAATCCCTGTAACAGCTCGTCTTTAGTCGCGTCTGTCTCCCTGCCAAAGTAAAGGAGATCGTGTCTTATTGCGATCTCTGAAGCTGTTCGTGCCGCCAACTGATCAGGACTGCACATTGGTAGATCATGAAACCAAACTCCTATGCGTTGAGGCCTAAGCTGGTCAGATATTTTTTGGGGCCATTTGATTGAATTAAAATTCACTTCACTGTCGATGTCGGCCAAAAATTCAGCCATAAGTTCGACTGTCCCAATATCAAGCCAGTTTACAGATGAGAGATAATCTTCAACTTTAGTTTTCTCTGCTTTCCCGTACTCGAAACCAGTTCCAAACTCATCATTCTGAGTTTGGGATAGTGACAACCCCTTTGATGTAAGGTTTGCACTACCGATGAAAATTTGCGTATCCACTACATAGACTTTTCCATGAAGTTGGTTGGAAATTCCAAATGGAATATTGGCCTCTTGGCAAAGGTGAAAACAGCTAAGGTCAGACACGCCGCTAGCTAAGTCGGACGGTTGCCAACGAGCAACGATCTTCAGTTTGTCGGTATTGCTTCTCTCAATAAGCCACTTGAGCGCGTCGAACTTAATAAAAGCGCTGAGCACGACAACTTCTTGCTCTGCGGCAGATAAAGCCGATGCAAGTTCCTCACGAAAAGAGCCTGACGCCAAAAGAAGCATACTAATCGTCAATGTTTTCTAGGAGCTTCGAAACCCAGTAACCCCATCTGTCACGGAATTTTTCAAACGTGTCCCCGTCAACAGTTTTCCTGAACTCATCTTCGGTCCGTACATAGGCCATTGTGTACAATTCAAGAGCACTCAATGCTCGAACGTCGCCGGAGTCTTCCACATGTTGCCACAGTTTCTCGTAGTATGGGGAACGAGTGTTAATAACTCCAACTGCAGCGTTTGCGATGAACTGAAGGTCTAAGAACATTGTACCTGGCCAACTACCCTTGTTCAAATCAACTTTGTAGTCGACGGTGGCCTTCGCAAAAGCTCCAGCGTCTTCGTCTGACAACTCTGGCCGAGTCTCCAAAACGTATTTTGTACGCTCTGCCAGTTTTTCCTTCTCTGATTTTGCTGCTGCTTCGGCTTGTGACGAAGTTTCAGTCTTATCCTTTGCTACATCCTTGTTGACCTTTTGCGAAACGGGATCAGGCTTTGTATTGGAATCTTCGGAAGAGCCACCCTTATTTCGGGTTGTTATGACAGTCCGCATCCCGCCAATCTTGACGTTCAGATTGTGACTTAGGTCAAGCAACAGTTTTGACTTGAAGTAACCTGAACTTTCTGGATCTTCCGCCGCCTCTTTCAAGGCTTCAAGTTGTTCGGCATCGTGCTTTGGGTCAAGCTTCTTGAAACCCCTAATATGTTGTTTATTGTTAGTAACTCCGAATAATTCATCGAGAATCGGCTTAAATCGAACCTCAACACCCCACCACCGCTCTCTAGTGTCAATATTGACGAAGCCGAACGAACCGAAGTCAATCTCACGTCCTGCTCGAACAAACGAAATCCCTGTATTGCGCGCGTAGTGCTTGCCAAGACTTGTTTCACCGCCCATAGCTTGCGTCTCAGGTTTAGCCATGGTCAACCGAACCTCAATGTCCGAAAATTTTCCCTGCTCATACTCGATAGGAATGGTATAGGGTTTTTCAACCAACACATTTGTAGCTTTTCCATCGCTTTCAGGACAACTTGATGGCTCCAAAATATAGAGAGGGTCATTTGGCATCAAGACGTGGGTATCTGTGACTTTCTTATTGTCGAGATCGTAATCTAGGAGCCTAATATCGCGTCTCTTGCCATAATCATCATTGTCGTCGAGAAAATGACGGTAAATACGACAAAGCTCTTCCTGCATCCGGGAGAACAGAGTTATTGGTCTTTTGAAGTCCACACCGTCCAACTTCGACCACAAGACCAGAGTTCCACTATTGGAGATCTCATCGCCGATCGCCGCAACAATATCTTTTGGTAGGTCTGTCTTCTCGACTTTCTTTAGATACTGCTGACCATCGTTTTTGATCTCCTGAAGATCAAGATAGGCTTTGTAAACAGCTCCGTTCCTCCAGGAAAAAACCTCTACGAGTTGGGCCTGAGACAGCGAGGAGCCCTTTAGGCCAAAACCAAACCGTCCAAGACCTTCCCGGGTTCTCAGTCTCGTACCCCATCCAAGTGAAAGGCAACTTCCCAATTCCTCGGGTGTCATCCCTTCCCCGTTATCTAAGACTCCAATTCTTTGAACGCGGTAGACAGTACGCTGCGCAAGCGGTTCCCGGGCGGAAAGCGTAACTATAGTAATCTTTTTTGCCTTTGCTTCGATGGAGTTATCCACCAACTCAGCCACGGCGGTAGCCGTGTTGCGATACCCAACTTGTCGCAACGCTGTTAACGCCAGATAGGCATCGACGATTTGTACAGGTTCGTTTTGCATGTTCATTCTTGTTCCCCAAAATGTTCGTCAAAAAAAGTGAACGCCTGTGGTACGTCAGGCAAGTTAATGATGTTATCAACTACATCCACGACAGTGCAGTTCGCCGTCCCACCTACTTGTGCGCCACGCAGCCCCCGACCTACCATCTGAGAATAAAGAACTACGGATGTTGTTGGGCGCGCTACCACAACTGCCTCTGTTTTCGGGGCGTCAAACCCAGTAGTCAAAACGCCAAAATTTGTAAGAACCCTCAGCCCACCATTCTTGAATTCTTCAATCGCTTCGCGCCGGTCGCTAGGAGGCGTTTCACCGGTTATAGCTCTTGCCGAGCATCCTCGTTCCCTCAAGACCAACGCCATATCTGAGGCATTCTGCTTCGATGGACAGAATACGATGGTCTTTTTGTGGTCAATGAGCGCTAACCTTTCGACCGCGGCAACTACCTCTAAGGTTCGTTGCACGTTGCTGCCCAACTCAGCCAATACTTTGGGTGAGATATCCAACAAATCGGAAACTTGCTTAACTGCCTCTGGGTCTAGCTTGATATTTGTACTGGTGTTGAGCCGCATACGATCAACCGAAGATAGAATTCCACGGTCCTGCAAGTACTCTATTGGGTTTTTCTTACCTGTTAGTTCTTGATCGATCGTCAGTTTGTTGTTGGAGTAAAAATCCGATAGCGCTGTGGTTTGTGTCGCATCACCTCCGACGTGATGTCGTCCGGGCGTAGCTGTCAAACCGACTAAAACTGTTGTCGAGTTGCAGAGAAATTCAATAGCTTTCTTGTAAGTTGGCGCCATCGACATGTGAGCTTCATCGACGATCAGGAGGCTGCATTCCCGTTTGATTTTAGCGAACCTATCAAAGTCAGCGTTTTTGCCTGAGTGAATGCTAGAGTAACAACTCTGGAAGCTCGTAACTATGAAAGACGGTTTACTAAAATCCAAACTGCCATGCTTCCTACCACCCCACATAGAGTAAATATTGGCATCCTCACTTCCAAGATTGTTCCAGATATTCAGGAACGTTTGTACGGCTTGGTCGCAAAGCTCTTCACTGTGGGCGAGCCATACCACCACAGGTGGTTGCTTTGATGAGCTAAACCGAAGGAAATCGGCTATGAATTCCATGGCGGTTCGCGTTTTCCCAGAGCCCGTCGGCATATGAGCGACAATTCTACGATTTGAAGCATCGCCGTCATGAGGGTGTGGCAAAAAACAAAAATTAACGAGCTGTTTTCTAATGCTATTTTGGTAGTCGAATAGCGGTTTTTCGATTGTTGTTTGCAGATATGGTTTGGGGCCGGAAAGCAAATCGCTAGGAAATGCGTCATCGATTTCCAAATCTAGTAATTTGAGGAACTGAGAGGTTGGAGCGTTTCGTCCCCAAGTAAAGCTGGTTGAGAAAGTCGGCTGGTCGCCATCGGCACCAATACCCAGCTTATCTCGAATGTCTTGAGGCGAAAACGCCTCTACGACAGCGTTTCTGAGCTCCTTGTTCTTGAAGATAGCTAGACCGTTTTCTGACAACATAGCTTCAGCAACTGAGCGAGGTCGAGTACTTACCCCGAGCTCTGAAAGCCCTTCCAAACGGCTTTCTCCCCAAATATTTGTAAGTCTGGCGATCCCTAGGCTGGCGAGGGCATCAACGGCCGCTTTTGTACTCATTAGGCTTCGTGTTCCTTTTATAATCCTAAACACACCCGTCAAAAGAGCACTTATCGGAGCTACTTATAACACGCCGGGCAAAATTTAATGCTACCCATAAAAACGTGCCTGCCCAATTATTTACCTAAGGTTGAAGTGGGTCAATAACTTTTTCCATAGAAATACTATTCGTTTTTAGTGATCATCCTTAATCTGTCGGACGAGACCTTGTTTGGCAAGCCATTCAGGTGTCTGGCCATATCGTTCAAATCATTTATGACACGCTAAACAGACTTTTTGTTGGCCATAAATATCATCCAGATCCACAGCACCCTGCTCAGGCCGTAGAGGGTCAACTTTCCTCTTCGCCATAGCACGTTCTACACGCTTCTTGTGGTCAGCTCTGATTTTAGCAACACGCTCAGGCCTTTCAAGTTCAAGTAGCGTTTCGCCTTCGCTCCAGGAGAACGGTGATCCATGCTCAAGGGAGGTCTTTTCCATCGCCTTCGCTCTTTCAAACGCTTCTGGGTGCCTCTCCATTAAGCCAACCCATTCAATCTTCTGTTGGAAAAAGCAGAAAGTGCAACCGCTCCTAGACCGCCAATCATAGTAGGCCGGGAGACCTAGCCCGGAATTTTCTAGAATTTCGAATACTCCTGCCCGGTCGATGCCATCGTCCTTAAAAGGCAGTTTGGTGATCAAACCACCATTTTTGGAATTCAACCCTTGCCGAAAATCCTCATCTGCCCTAATCGCAACGTAGCTATGGACTGTGAAACCCTTCGCGGTGAATTCGTCCTTCACCCACTTCTCGAAGGGCTTAATTTTGAGGTCTTTAGTGCACCATCGTGTTTGGGCCGATGGAAGAAATTGGTTATATTGAGCAAGGTAAAACTTGAAATCCCTTCCTGGGTCTAAATACAGTATTTTTTTTCCCAAAAATCCCTCTAGCATTGCTAGGTATTCATAGACTTCATCGAGTTCTTCACCTGTATCTGTAAAAAAATATTCAATCTCAAGGTCGGGATAATTCTGGCTCATATAAATCGCCAAAGCGGAGCTATCTTTGCCCCCTGACAACCCCAGTAAGTGTTTGATTTTGTCAGCCATCTACATTGCCGCCTTCTTTTGATTCAGTAATTCTCGCAGCGCCTACCCTTGCTAACGCTGCCAAAACGATGTTCCTAGTTGTTATTTGGGAATTTTGATCCAACATTTTTTCGATTTTATTACTGAGGTCTGAGATTTTTTCAAAGTCTGAATCGAGTACATCAAATTCTTCCATAATGGGCGTTGGCATCCCATCAATGCTGACGATCATCGCCATTGCGGAGCGCTTATCTTTTCGCCCTGCTACACGAGCTACGGCCTCGTGTTGGTTGAACTGTTGCGAAAGCAAAGTCAGTTGTATTATTGCTCGGTCAATATCGCTGTCGATCCATGCCTTTGCTGGTTTGTTTATGCCTAGGCCTGCAAGAGATTCCATCGACTGCAAGTCATCGCCAAAATTTGCGAGTTGGTTAATAAATGACCGTAACTTCAGGTCACCCGCAATATCTTGTATATTTTTGGCTCGTTCGTTCAGTTCCTCAAAAGCTTTTGGCGTCCGCCCATGCACCTGAAGTTCATTAAGAATTTGCTCTCGCATTCTTGAAAGCATTGCCGGATATGCGGAACGGATTTCTACCAGGCCTTCCTTTATATTTTGGGCGATTTCAGATATCCCCTCCTCTGTCAGGACATCAATATCCTTACCGTAGAGTGCAGGTATGTCGTCAAACGCAAATTTTTGAGGGTCATTGGAACGTTTAAACAGTGCCCGAACCCTCTTGGCGTGTTCGGGAAGCCGTGATGTTTTTTGAACCCAAGGAGCCGAATTCTCATACGCTGAAATGAGTGCTCGCCCTACTTCCAGCGGGCTGAGAGTAGCAACTGGTCTATCCACAACTTCACCTACGGCGTTTGCCAAGTCAGAAAGAAGCTTTTTCGTTGTTCTATTCATTTCGATCCAACGAAGTTGCACTGCTTGAGGTGCTTTAAGCACATAGTCCACATCAACATCAGAAATGGTCGACAAGAAAATTCCCTCACGATAGTGGGATAAATTCCGTCTCTCGGCGAGCATAAACAGTACAGCCAAGAATGGCATCAATCCTTCTTTTAAGCCAAAGGGAGGTTTTTTCCAAAGATCGTATACGTCAGTTAACTGTACGTTCCGGTTCCCGTTTTTCTTTAAGAAGGATGTCGTTGCCTTCCAAATAGGCAGAAGATTGGCAATGTCGTCACCAGACGGCGGAACAAATTTCCAATCACCATCAAGTTTCTCATACATTCCGTTAGCCTCAATCAACGAGACAAACAGTGCTTTTTCAGCAGGAAACTTCTCAAAGCCAAGCCCTTCAATCCCTTCTTTTAAGACCGCAGCATGTAGCAGAAGTTTGAGTGCTGAGTTTGCTGACGCCGATGGCTTAGTTCGGTTCAACAGCTCATTTCTCAAGATCGGCGATTTTGAAAATCGATTATCTGCCATTGCGGAGGCAAGAACGGTTAGGCTTCCCCAATCTTGGTGGGCTATCCCGTTGCTTCCGGTCTGCCACTCAGCTGTAGTGATGAGCTGCCAAATTTCTTGTTCGATTCGACTACCAATCGCCTCTACGCGATCGTTGACTTCTCGGCGGGCAATCTTGTCTCTGTGGATCTCAGAATTGTTGGCCAGGATATCTTTCAACGCAGAATGCTCACGCGCAAGCGCAATGAGATTTCTCGACTTTTCCGATCTTGCTATTGCAAAATCTGCTCTATTCCCAAAGTCACTAAGGTCAACAGAACTGGTCGGCGATATATCGTTCAAAGAGACTATGAAAGCACCAAAACATCCGTTCGTTGGGACGAATTTGTGTATGTATTCTTTCACTTGGCTTTCGGGCAATACCTTGAGTTCGCACCACCTAAGTGCCCCTGTCTTGTGGTAATGGCGTTTCGCTACAATATTTGGTGCTGAGAGGGCCTCGGAAATTGAACTGACGTCGAATTCTGAATTTTCTCTGAGAGCACCAGCCAAAGCTAGCTCTATATCAAAATCACTCCCGTCAAAGAGAGAATAAGTTCCTCTGAATTTTCTGAAGACGATAATTGAAGCTTCTTCGAGCTTGGAAAGCGATCTCTCCAAATGCTCGTTCGCTTCGTTTGTCGCAAGGCAGAGGGCCTCGAGCGTCGCCCCAATACCTGTTTGTTTTTGGGTTAGCTCCAAGAGCGCTATCGACTTGAGGAGGTGAACTCCCAATTCCCCGCCCCCCTTAACTTCCCAGCGAGAGATTGCATCTCGGGCGTTTGCGAAGTGGTGGCTATCCAAAGACACCGCAATCGAAGCCTGAAGATTATAATCCAAGTAATCCCAAAAGTCAGTCAACCCATACTCTTGAGAACCCTCTATATCAGTCTTCTCCAGATAATCCTGAAAACCGAAAAGTTCAGAGGACCCCAAAAAACTAAAAATACTCCGTTGGTTCTGTCCGTAGCTGCGCCTTGATATTGGCCCTAACAGCAACGTTACCAGCGGATTCAAGGGCCACGCACCTTTCAGCATCTCTTTAGACGTGTTGAGGCTTCCAGAACGGGAGCTCTTCAAGAGTGTGGTTGCTGCACTTGCACTCACGCCTGCACTTTTTGGTTGACGCGCCGACACAATCGCTCGGCTTACAAGCTCAATTTGCTCATCCCCTGTAACATTAACTGGGATGTCGAGATAGCGGCCCTGAATTTTCCCCCATTCATCCTTGATGTCCCGTGCCAATCGGCTTGCATATTCTTGAAACGACTGGTGGAGAATTCCCACAACAATCAAACGACCTTCGCTTCTTGAAGCTGCTTCGCCAAGTAACTGAAAGAAATATGCGTCTCCAGTTGACGATGCAGCGTGCTCAAGCAGCTTACCCATTTCATCCAAGAACAGGATCAGGCCGCCAGAATGCTCCCTATCTTCCGAAGCCAAATCTTGCAGAAGGCTTATAACTTTTTCTGGGGTGTCCAACTTCCTCTGACGCGCCGCGAGTTTGGCATCTTTGATGCTGTCTCCGATCAGTTGAAACGGCTCAGCATTGCGTCCAACTACAGAAACGCATTTCCATCCATCTCGCTTTGGGGGCAGCCGTCTCCATAACCTTCTTGCAAATTCCGGGTCAGTTTTTTCCGCAGCAGTCGTACGCTCTTTTTCTCCGGCACTCAGCAAAGCCGACAGTGCCAATGCAAGACTGGACTTCCCACTTCCGTATGGTCCGGTCCAAGTGAAAGCCCCTTGTCCTGACTCGAACTGCTGGTGTGAAAAGTTGGATAGAATTTCGCGCACTGAAGATGAAAAAATGAATCCGTCTAAGGCTTCGTTGCGATCGTCCTGGTCAATCCGAACAGAACGGAGAAACCGCCCATTGACCGAAACAACTTCTTTAAGCAGCATGTGAGCCTCCCACTTGAGGGAAATCAGAGACCCATAGGTTTTCAATGAAACCTGTCGGGAATGCCTTATCTCTAATTAACTGCTTCAGTCCAGCTGTCTCTGACCACGAAATCAAGCCACCCGTCATGTCAGAAACCGAAGCCAACCTTTCTACAAGATCCCACTCTTCAAGCAAGAATATCCGACCGGGAGACCCCCGTTCTAACAATAGTGACTGAACGTTAAGAGTGTTGGCCGAAGATGAGCGTTGCCAAAAATTGCAAACTGCATAGAGAAACGCGCCATTGGAAAGACTTGGCTTTCGTCCCCAATTCAAACCGTACTTGCCGTTTGAACGCCGTCGGATCAAGCCTAGCTCAGTCAAAGGTGAATTGAGCGCTTCCTCGCTTGGGCCCCGTTTTTGGACACTCGGTACATAGTTTGCGATCATTACATTTATGTCGTTTGCAAGGGTTTTCTCAGTTGGCATCTTCCATCCTTGTTGATCGATAAATTCATTCAGCCGCCGCAAAATGACTTCCCGGTCAAAATTCGGATCATTGAAGATATTAAAAAGCCAATAGGTTGCGGTGTGCTTAGGGTTAGAAGCAATTTCCCAGTGAATTCGCCAAAGAGAAGAAGATCTTTCGAGATAGGGGTCAAGACCGTCAGATCGAAGCAATTTCTGTCCAAATTCCGTTGTGTATAGATCCTTGCCTTCTGTTGCGATCACACCGGCAACCTGCGCCCAAAACCTAATGGCAGCCACCATATTCTTGCCGACGCCAAAATGGGCTATAGAGCTGTCTTCTGAGAAGATTTTCTTATTATTCAGTCCGTTAGAATCAACTGCATAGAAAGCTTTTTCCAACCATCCGTAGCGCAATGGAAAAGTCTCGTGACCCGAAAACTGCGGCTTGTAATCTTGCGCAAATGTTGTTTTTTTTCTCATTGACATGCTGCCCCATTTTGATCTCACTATAGCGGCTCTTTTGGAAGAGGGTCAACGACAACCTGGTCCTTGACCCCAGGCTCAAGATAGGTCTAACTTGAAGACCCCCCTTGTTAGGAAAACCCATTGGCAATATACCTCGACCACCAAGCGAGCACCCCAATCCTACCTAGCGTTCAAGATGCAATGCAGCCGTATTGGTCCGAGCTTCATGGAAATCCACACTCGTCAGAGCACTCCACAGGTTGGTCAGCAAACAAAGCCGTGGAATTGGCAAGATCACAAGTCGCCAACTTAGTTGGGGCCGACCCCGATGAGATTGTTTTTACGTCGGGTGCAACGGAGGCCAATAATCTCGCGATCAAGGGATTCAGCATCGCTGACAACAAGCAGCGTCGCCGCAATAAGATCCTCGTCTCGGCGACAGAACATAAGTGCGTTTTGGAGAGCGCGGCCTACGTCGAAAGAATACACGGATATTCACTGCTAGAAATTCCGGTCGACCGGAAGGGCTACATCGACCTGGAAATTCTCAGAAAAATGCTGACGGAGGATGTCTTGTTGGTCTCTATTGCACTGGTGAACAATGAAATTGGCACTATCCAAAATATTGAAGTAATTGCAAAACTTTGCCGTGAAGTGGGTGCGATTTTTCACTCTGATTTTGCGCAAGCCCCGAGTGCGGTTGATCTTTCAATCTACGTCGATTTAGCCGATGCGGTCAGCCTATCAGGACACAAATTTGGCGGCCCCATGGGTATTGGCGCGCTGTATATTAGCCGAGTGCTGCGAAATGATCTCGAACCGCTCTTCCATGGAGGGGGGCAAGAAGCGGGACTTCGCTCCGGCACTTTGGCACTCCCACTTTGCGTGGGTCTGGGTTCCGCCGCTGAATTCGCAGCGTCTGACGATGGGGCGGCTTCTCGTGAGCGCATATCGCACCTGCGAGACCGTTTCGTGAATGGACTTCAATCAGAAAGTCCACACATCTTTTTGAACGGCGAAGATCTGGATTCGCGGCACCCCGGAAATGCCAATCTAAAATTTGACGGATACGATGCCGGCAACATACTTCAGCGCCTGCAGCCGATCGTATCTGCGTCAACTGGCTCAGCCTGTTCATCCGGGGTGACTGACCCAAGCTATGTGCTTAAAGCCATCGGGTTAACTTGCAATGAGGCACAATCATCAATTCGGTTCAGTTTTGGGCACACTAACACGTCAGAAGACGTGCAAAGCGCGACTGATGCCCTTCTCGCTTTGCTCTGAGTTAAATCAGAAGCCTTACAAGCACGCATTCTTCGGCACGCCATACTAGATTAATAAGCATTAGGCTTGCGCACTCCACTATTCTCTGACCTTCTTTCATAAACAGCACGATCACCCTATAGATATAGCTGATAAGGACTATTTGATGCGCCATGGAGAGTTCTAAAGTTCATAAAAAGATGTCTGCAGGCAAACGCGTTGGTGGTTACCTCTACGTACATCGGAGTGCAAAGTGTGCTCTATCCAACGAGGAGGCCAAAACCGTAAAGCAGGCGAGGCTCCATCTTCCCCAATCCTTCAAATGGTCGGTCCTAAAGGTTGGGCAACGCAACCGGCAGCGGGTTTCTTTTTTGGATTACGAGGACTTCGAGCTATCCGCTTTCCCGGCACTTCTCTCGAGTTGTTCTGTGGACTTTATCACCGGTCATGCCGTAGTTCGTAATTATAGCCCGAGGAACCCGCCAATCCTTCACCGTAAGGAGCTCCTTCTGCGTCTCGATGATCCACGGCGAGCACATTTTGAGACAACCACTAAGTCTCTCGAAAAGCTCGGCCTCTTCAGAGAAATGCACAAAATGGGGCGGAAAAGACAGTGGACATACGCTCTTGCGCAAGGCGGGCTGGATGCTGAGGGGCGACCAATTGGTCAATGAGATTTCATATCTGCTCAAAGGAGCACGCCGCGATGTGAAGAGCCTTGGGAGGGTTTGTGCCGGTGCCAAACGTTAGATTCATAGCTGATGTGGAGCGGCACAAAACCGCTATTCCAAGGTCCTCGGTCTCAGCGCCAGTATTTTTGTTGCAATCGGGTGCAGTGATCTCAAAAGACACCTCAGTACTAGACTATGGTTGCGGTCGAGGCGACGATGTTGAGGCGTTGAAAAAAGCCCAAATCGATGCAAAAGGCTGGGATCCGCATTTTTCACCAGACCAACAAAACCTCGAGATTTGTGATGTCGTAAATCTCGGGTTTGTTCTCAATGTCATAGAGGATCGTGATGAGCGCATTGAGGCTTTGCGCTTAGCGTTTGGCTATGCCCGGCAGTGTCTCGCTGTGTCCGTCATGCTGATCGGCAAGGGCGATTTGAGCAATTCTCGACCCTACAACGACGGCTTTCGTACATCGCGAAACACGTTTCAAAAGTACTATTCCCAAGGAGAAATCTGCGACTTTATCGCTAGCACCCTTGAGGTCCAACCGGTTGCTGCAGGCCCAGGCATATTCTTCGTCTTTCGTGATGAAGTTGCTGAGCAACGCTACTTGTTCCGAAGGCAGATTGGACTTCGCCAACCTGTGTCAGCGCCCCGAAAAATCAACAATTTGAATGGTTCCAGTCGACCCAAAGAGATTTCCAAGGCAAACCAGAATATCATCGATGGGGATCGTCAAGTTGCGGGGCATTTCACGTAGCGGTATGTTTTCGTATGACCAAACCAAAGCAAACTGGCGCCTTTAAAGGCCATCGTTTTCCTCCTGAAATCATCGCATGTGCCGTTTGGGCCTATCACCGATTTTCCATGAGCTTGCGCGATGTCGAGGACTTGTTGGCTGCGCGCGGAATTATGGTCAGCTATGAGACCATCCGCGCTTGGGTTGCAAAATTTGGGTCACAATATGCCAAGGTGATCCGCCGGGATCGACCCAAAGTGGCGGACAAATGGCACCTGGACGAAGTTGTGCTTCCGATCAACGGGAAGAACTATTGGCTGTGGCGCGCCGTTGATAGCCGAGGCGATGTGCTCGACATCCTCGTCCAATCTCGGCGCAATAAACGGGCAGCAAGTCGATTTTTCCGCAAGCTATTCAGGGCATTTGGTGAGCCAAGGATCGTTGTGACGGACAAGCTCCGAAGCTACGGTGCCGCCCTGAAGGAGCTTGCCCCGGGAATCGAGCATCGCAGTCATAAGAGGCTCAACAATCGATCCGAAGGGTCCCACAGGCCGACCCGACGGCGAGAAAAGATCATGGGCCGATTTAAATCCCCCCGACAGGCTCAGCAGTTCTTATCCGTCCACGACCAATTCCAAAACATTTTCCGCCCGCGCCGCCACACCCTTTCAGCCGCTTCTTACCGCCAAGCAAGAGCCGACGCCCACTGGATATGGGACGACATCACGCGTGGGTTGAAGGCAGCCTGAGATCCGGCGTCCGGGCTTTCGTTGCTAAGATCGCCGATAACTTGACGATGCCCATGCGAGACTTGTGGGTCAGAGCTGACATCTTCTTGCACAGGGGGCGACCACATTAAACCGATCCCCGCCAAACTAAAGGTAAGAGCGGCTAGAGGAGCACAGTTCTTGATGTCAGCTTATGAAAGCCGCTTGGCTAGGGATGTTCGAAGGGTGAGTTTTGCGGTGCAGATTGCGAGTAGTCTGGACCCAGATATCAGCAAAGCCACTCTGACCTCATATTGCCAATTGCGGCGGCTCAACCTACTTGCAGCCATTGGAATGTGCGCATCACAGCCCTTGTTAAAGGCTGCATTGGCTCTTCGTAATGATGCCCGCGCCGCCGAAGATTTGCGCCACGCCTATCCATATCAGAGGCGGCTGCTCAAGATAGTCATCAAGCTGTCAGATAATCTGAATCGAAAAATCCCAAGATCTGAAGGAAGTGAACCCCGGCGGGCAGAATTGCGCGCCTACGAGCCAACAAATTTAGTCTCAAAGCACTCTCTTACCGCAGCCCGTCAGGCGATCAAGGAGCTCGGCCCGAACGCGCCGCGCCACAAGCTTTTGTCTCACGCGGCGGCAATTTTGGAAAAACTGAAAAGCCTTGCAGATGACAACCAAGATCAGACCAATAGGTCCCTGTGGATATCTCATAATTAACTCTACTAAAACCGCCCGAAAAACACCTCGGTCTGCAGAATCTCATTATTAACACTACTATGACATGCACAAAGGTCTGGATCAGCCGGTATTGATTTACCTTTAACGCTGATCGCCAGAATTCGGACTATCCAAAAGAGGATGAAGAAAGGTAGACTGCATTTATGGGAAATTTATTTAAAAGTATCATTCTAAGCGCCCATTGTGCGACCTCCGCAATGGCAACCGCCACATTTGGGCAAAGCTGCACCCAAGACGGCTTTGAACTGCTGTACCAGAGCACCTCTGAAAACGGATATTTCACCTATTGGGAAGAGCACCCCGCCTCACCAGCGTCAAAAGCCTTGATCAAACGCCATGACCTCCTCGGCCAGATCCTCTGGACAACCGAGGCCGAACGCGGCTGCTCTCAAGGGGTTGGCAGATGTTGGCTCACTTTAGGCTACGACATGGATGGTCAACCATTCGATGAGTTAAGCATTGAAATGAATTACTTTTCCGTCAAGGAAAGCAATTTCCTGCTGTTCTCACAACTCTCAGAAAGCATCACATACACCTATTTCAAAAGCTATCCCTCCAATCGATTCACCCTCAAAAACCCAACAGGTCAGAACGCATCCGCCCTCGCAGGCGGCGATTATAAAATCCCCAATCTGTTTGAGGAAACATGCAAGAAATGAAAAGCCTTAGACAGCACCTGCGGACAATTTGTAAAACTTTGGGTCTGTCTTTGATCATTTTGGGCACTTCATGGTCCCTTTTCATCCTGCTAGAGGTCAAAGAAGACAGCTCGCAAAGCGCGCGCACCATCCGCGTGTTCTGGGGGGCCGCGGCCTATTTGGCGATGGCCATCAACCTGCTTTTGGCCTCTCGACTGTCCTTTGTTGAAACGATCTTTGGCGGCTTGGACAAAGCCTATAAACAGCACCGCCAGCTGGGTATTTTAACGATGCTAAGCGCCATAATCCACTATTGGAGCCCGCCAATTTTCGCTGATGAAAACTGCACAGGTGTCTGCGCGGATTTGCTTTGGCCATCCATCCTTGCGGGGCAAATCGCGCTCATCCTTTTGCTGGTGTTTGGGCTAATTTCGACCCTGCGCCGGTATAGTTTCAAAGGCCGGCAACTGCCATACGGTGTTTGGAAAATGACACACTGGATCATGCTCATCGTGTTTTCCGCAGCGACATTCCACTTAATGCAAATGCCAAAGATGTCTTTTGACTATCGGAATTTCGCCCAGATTTTGGGTCTAATCGGCATTATATGCGCCCTTATCTACGGAGGTGCGCACCTGCGGCGGCGGCGTAGAACCTATGACTATGAGGTGATTTCCATCACCCGCCAAGGCGATGTAACACTGATTGACGCACAGGCAGTCGGGCGCAGATTAAACCATCGCGCGGGCCAATTCGCATTTTTAAAATTTGACGCGCCCGGATTAAAAGAAGCACATCCGTTTTCCATTTCATCCAGCGAAGATGACACCCATATTCAATTCTGCATCAAGGCGGTCGGCGATTTTACCAAACAGCTTCCCCAGCAAATAAAAGTCGGCAGCAAAGCCATCATCGAAGGGCCCTATGGGCGGTTTGCCTCACGCGCCCACCCAACACAAACATGGGTTGCCGCAGGGATCGGCATCACGCCATTTTTATCGCTGGTAAAATCTATGAACTCATCAAAACCGCAGGCAAATTCCAAAACCTCGCTGACCTATATTTACAGAAATGATGCCGACGCCATTCAGCCAGATATCCTAGAGGCTGCCATGAAGAATCACCCCGAGTTTGAGTTCATTGCACATGCGACAGCCAACAGTGGCAGATGGGCCGCCCCAGATGACATCACAGGTGTGACGCTGTTTTGCGGACCGAAACCCTTAAAGCGCGATTTGCAAAAAAAAGCCCAAGATCTAAAGACCGAAGATTTTGAATTCAATTAACAAAGGCAGGCTAGTGCACATCAACATAGGTGCATCCTAAATAACTAGCGTGCCCATTGTTATGCATTTTACGTTCAAGGCGGCGGCCTTTGTTCGGAATGAAATGATCATAAGACACCCCATATTCTTCGACCGAAACCTTCCCCCCGCCAAGGAACGTAAATCTGCTTTCATGAACATATGACGCACTGCCCCCACGCGCGAATTTACGCGTCGCAATTTTGGGGAACGGCTTTGTGCCAGTGGTCATGTCGGGGATGGCCCATCCGGTTTTCGCCAGCGAAACAGCCGCGCCACTTGGGTAATAAAACTGGCTGGTGTCTTGGATCACCAAGGTATTGTCATTCTTCCAAAAGGTCAAAGATGATCCGCGCGTGCACATCTTAACCGGACCAACCATTTGGCACGAGGTTGGCAGCGCATTGAAATTACGTTGGCCTTGGGGCTTTGCATCTTGATAGATGTTTCTAACGCCAAATCGGTCTTCTTGCTCATCTGCGGCATAGCCCGAAACCTTTAGCGTGCCGTTACCAATCAGCTTATCTGTATAAAACTTTCTGTTGCTTGGAACATCACGTTGCGTTGCCAGTAAAATTTTCTCACCGATGAATAGGTGGCGCTGTTTTGGCCCGCGTGGTTCCACTGAACATATCAGTTCAATCCGCGAAAGCGGCTTGGCCTGTGCTGCCATTGGAAATGCGATTAACAGCACGCATATGAATTTATTGAACATAGCTACACTTCCTTCGGTTCAAAGATTTGGCCCCCATAGATCGCCACAGATTATTTTTGAAACTATTCCCCAATGAGTCAGAGTAGGTATAGGTGGTCGAGTGGGTTGGCCCGACGATTTTTTGCGAAATCATGGCCGTTGCCCGATAGCCTTTTTGGATGCGGATCTGGTGATCGCGCAATGTATAAAAGATAACCGCAGACAGGCCGGGATCAGACGTCACGTTTTTCATAACCTTAAGATCCGTGGTGAACTCGACCTTATATCCCCCCTTGATCTTAGACACTCGCATGCGTTCTTTTTCACAAACCTCCGTTTGGGCGCGACAATCAAATGTTCTGACGAGGTGCCATTTGCCATCATAAGGCACATGGAAACTGTACTTATTTTCATCAAACCCATTGCCTAGAATTGATTGACCTTTGGCAAGCCCCTCAACGTAATAGATTTGATTTTGACCAAAATAATAATGGCTGCCACCGCAGTTGATTTCTTTGCCCACCAGTGATTGCGCCGCAGTAAAATGCACCCCCAGTAATGAGAAACCTAAAACCCACTTAACAAAGGCAAAAGACATTAATCGCATACCACTCTCCCATTAACCTTAAAGCAATGCTTGGCGGTTGGAGTAACAGATGGGGCCGGTGTGTAACACTCACCACGGCTGTTTTGCGACTGCCCTGCATCACAAACGCAGCGCCCGTTCACACGACGCTTTCCGCCCGTGCAGGCCGGTGCTGGTTTCTCACAGTTCCCCGTTGATCGATTTAAACGCAGCCCCACCGCACAGGTTTTTTCAACGCAAATTCCGTCCTTTGCTTCAAACGCAGGGTCGCTGCCACAGCCACAGACAGGCGCCGAAACATAATCCATGCATTGCGAGATTTCACCAACATTACTCATCGCATCAGGCAGCCACGTCGTTAATAAAAACGCCGTCGTAAACCGCTCGGACGAGCCGACACGCTTTAGATCTTTCAAGCGTTTGCACTGAGAGATTGAGGTGATAGCTGCGTTGTAGCGGCGCAATCCAGTGGCGCTGCCAGCCCCAAAAACCCCATCGGCTGTGGCCTGTGACAGGCTCCCTTTGCCGCTGACCGAACACCCCTGCAGACGCAACGAATGTTGCAGTAAACTTGCCATCGGGCGATGGGCCGCCTGCGCCTCTTTTGCCGTTTGCAGCTTGGCATTGGCCACGATCAACGGCTTGATTTGAACCCCCGCGAGTGTTTTCCACGCCCGATCCTTAAGGCGTTCTAGGGCCATTTCAGTCGTGGCCGGTGCACAGCTTGCAGAGGCCAGATAGGCCTCAGCTTCCGCTGTGTAGCTGGTCTCAGGATAGGTCTTTAAGAAGCCTTGCATCCCCGCGCATTTATCTTCTGCCGATTGGCCATCACGCCAGGATTGACGCATCGAAGCAAGCCACTGCTGCGACAGCCCAACAACCCCCTTACATTGCGCATATTGCACCTGAAAGGCCTCGGCGGTGTTCTCGGATTTCGCAAGCGTCGCCCAATCTTGAAAGCTGTTTCGACAAGGATCAGCCGAAACCCCAATCGGCAGACCCTGTGCATTTGTGCAGGTGGTTTGACCATTTTCTAACACCGCTTGAGCAAGGCAATATCCCTGCTCCGTTTGTTCCTGAAGCAAGGTCGGGTTAAAGGAATAATGCGGGATCGGCGCTTGGTCGGCGCGCAAGTTGCTCTGGGAAATCAGGGCTGCGGTTGAATTGTTGATCTCGCGTTTTAGGTCCTCAAACCGAATAGAAGGGGTTTTTGAGAGGCTCTCAACAAGAGTACGCCCAAAGAGCGTTAACTTTGATTCACTCTCATCCCCCACATTCAGCCGCGCCACCGCACGCCCGCCACGGCCCGCCGCATAGAACGCGTGAATGCCTGCCAAATCCTCGCTTGGGTTATATTTGCCAAAATCATCTTTGGCCCCCTGAAGCACAGTGTCATCGGAAAACGGTGTTGATCTATCAAGCGCGTCATTGCGACAGGCATTGTAAAACAGCACGATATTTCGCTTTCCCTTGTTTGAAAGCTCCGCGACAATATATTCGAGCTTCACAAGCTGCTCGACCGCCAATTTCACTGCGCCCGATGTGGTGCTTGCCGTATTATTAGAATCAAAAGAGGTAGGCACAATGTAGTTTCCGCTGACCCCTTTGAAGGTGAAGCCATGCCCCACATAATAAATCAATACGTTCGCATCAAAGGCCAGGTTTTCATCCAGCCGAATAATCTCGGAACGGATGCTAAATCGCGTTTTATGGTCACGTCCTAAAATCTTATGGATATTTTGCGGCAGATAACCAACCCGCTCGATCAGTACCTTTTCCAACGCGGCCACATCTTCATTGGCTGACGGCAAAGACACAATATCCTCTGAGCCAAAATAATCAGCATTGGCCACAAGGATCGCGTGGCTTTCGCGCATGGCCGATGTATCGATGGGCGCGATTTGGATTTGGGCGCTTAGAGTGACTTCTTGGGCGCTGCTTTCTGCCGTAATCATCGCAAATGCCATAAGCGCCGCGAACCATATTCTGATGGTATAAATCCCCATTTACTCGACCTTCAAACATTGCCCATTGGCGTCAAATTTGGCATCCGGATTTTCAAAGGTGATGAACCGTGCGGTGACGGAAATCGGCGATGAAATATCCTGTGTTTTGGAAACACTCTCGGTGGCATTTGCAAACATCACACTGGCACTTTGATAGACGGTCTTGGCCGTGGCGGCTTGCTGCTGTTGAACCATATCCGTGGGCGGTGCCCCATCGGTAAAGCAATTCACATAGATTTCCCAACCCGCAGAAGGCTCGTTCGCCACAAGCTGGGGGCAATCTTCGCAAAACTGGGGAATGATCCGTTTTTCGCCGGGCTGCAAATGGCGCCCGCCAAGCATCTCGGCAGGCAATTCAGTCAGCACCAGCTTGCCGCTGCTTTCATCGGGAAAGACCACTTGCAGATGGCAGGCCTTGTCCGTTTCAACCGCAATTTGCGCCCGCTCACAGACACGGATTTGGCGCTTGATGGGGGTTACCTTTAACCCATGGCGCGGGCTATAGGCAACACCGGATGCGACCGTGATCGTCTCGGGATCGGATGCCGCCGCATAGCTGCCGGGCGTCTCGGATTTTGGCTCTGTGTCAAACAGCGCGGCATAGACCTGCTGGAAATGACGCTCCACATCTGAGCGCTCAATCACCCCGCGCGATTCAAGCGCCACAAACCAGCTCGATAGAATATTTTTGGCACGCGCCGCATTTGGCAAAACCTTGGCACGATCTTGCAGCTCACGGAATGTAAAGCCAAATTCAGCCGCCAGTTTTTCACGGTCGATTGGTTCGAAATAGACTGACATCAAATTGGTCACGGGTTCCTCATGGAAAACCCCCGCCCCCTGAAGATCCGCGGTTTTAAGGCCCGGGTTGCCGTCAATTTCAGCCAAGGCTTTGAGATAATAAGCAATGTCGCCTTCCATCTTTTCTCTGACAACCTCATCTCCTGCATATAGGGTTTCGAACAATCTTTGCGCGCTCTTTGAATTCGGCAGCAAGCCTTCGGTAATGATGGCCTCTTTGATCTGGTCGCTTGCGGAAATGATGCCGTTGATATGGCACGCCATGCAGCCCGCCCCATTGGCAATTTCAGGGCCAAACACAGGCGATAAATACCCCGCCTGAACCGGATGAAACACAACCGACACCGGCCCTTTTTCAAGGTAGTTTCCGGCCTTGTCGGTCAAATAATAGCCCTGCAACCCATTTGGCAGCGAAAACAACATCTCGCCCCCGTCATGCGCAAAGGTTTCCAAATGCGGCAAGGCCGCCTTTGGGCCCAAGGGGAAATCTTTCAACCGACGTTGTGAATCCGCCTTTACGGGGCGATCAAAATCATAAGACAGCCAATAATACCCCCCCGATGGCAAATCAATCCGATCCAGCAGACGGTTGTTCACAGAAACCCCCGAACTGCCCTCTAAAAAGCCAAGCCGGATAACATCATCCGTCGTGGCAATCGCATCATTCAGGTTCACACGCAGCCTGTTTTCCAGCTGATCCACATGATCCGGCAATCCCAACAAATGCTTATAATATAGGGGCTGCCCCCCATGGCCCACGAACCAATCCGCGCGCATGATCGGCGTGTTGGTTTGGCTCAAAGCGGCAATTACCTGCAAGGCCGGATCCGCATTGATCCCCGTTGGATTGCCCCCATAAGGATAGGGTTCAGGCGTTGCCAATCCTGGGATCTCGCCGGACACCAACACATCCCATTGCGCCGCACTCCACTCAAGATCTGAGATATCAACCGCAAACACATAAGGTGCCCCCTCAAGGGGCTTTGCTTTGACAAGGTCATGCTTCCATGACAGCGAATTCAAAAGCTTGCTCAACGCAGCCAGATGCGGCGTTAAATGTTGCCGCACAAAGGCCTCTTCTTCTTGGCAAGGCAGGTGGCCGTTGAAGTAGGATTGAAACGAAAAATAGCGCATATTTTTCTGGTCAGCTACATCAACGCTTTGAATATGGCGCTGCACGGCTTTCATGATTTCAGGCTGGGTGATGTGTTTTCTGGTTGCATGCCGCTCAAGTGCGGCATCAATCGGCGCCACAGTTTGCGCGTTGATCTGAAGGGCTTCGATCCACTGGCGAACCACCTCAATGTCGGCATCAGACACCGTATTGCCCGGCGGCATCTGCGCCACGCCTTTTGTTCCAGAAATCGATTGAAACAACAGCGACTGTTCTGGCCTGCCAGCGGCGATCAATCCGGAATCCGTTGCCACGCGTTCAGAGCGGGCCAGCAATGCCTTTTGCGCCGCCGACGCCCCGCGAATATGACAGGATTTGCACTGTTTTTGCAGCCAAACATCAACGGATTTGGTCAAATCTTCCCCGTCGCGCCCCGTCACTTGCACAGGGGCCGCCGGTGCATCACAACTAACTTTGACTTCATATGGTTCAGGCGCGAGCAACCCCTTGAGATATTGATGAATGGCCACCTTGTCGGATGCGGGCAACAGCGCCAAACCATCGACAACACGCTTCATGGATCCCTGCATCGGGGCGCGCCCATCCAGCCTTAGACCTTGATTGATAAATATATGTTCAAACTCGTTTCGTGCCGGAATCAAACTAGTGATTGAGCCATCCTGCGGCACCTCAAGACCAATCAGTTCCTGTCGCCCAAGCGCACTGTGGGTTGCGCGAAAATCCCCATTCTGTAGCTGATTGAAACTTCCGTTGCGCGCCGTATGACACGAACCACAGGCCGACACATGTTCAACCAGATACTCGCCCCACGCTGCGCTGTCACTTGGGTCTTCGCCCAAACCTTTTTGCGCACGCGCCTTTATGATCGCATCAGGATCAAACGAATAGCGCAGCGGATTAATCGTCCCAAACAAGCGCCGTTTTAGACGGTTCGGGCTGTTTGATCGCGTAACCGCTGTCACCTCGGCTTTGATATATTCAAAGATATCGACCGCATGTTCAGGCTTTAGCCCTGCATAAAATTCATAGGGGTGAACCGGAATATAATCACCACCTTTGGGCGAGATTCCATAGATCATCGCATTCAAAAACTGCGCGCGACTCCATGCGCCGATGCCATTTGTCTTATCCGGCGAAATATTTGGGACCCGGATCAACCCATAGGTTAGATTGTCAATCTCCAAGCCTCCGCCCAACGCCGGCTGCGCCGCAATATAGGCTTGGTCTTTTGTCTGATGACATGCACCACATGCCGCTGCATTAAAGAGACGCTCGCCCATTTGTAAATCCGGCGTATACTTATCAAAGTCAGCCCCTGAAAACGGCTCAGACATAGCCGCTCCTGCAATAGATAATGTCATAAATAGTGAAGCAGCTCTGATAATACGCATAGCACCCCCTGATCGCAAATCACTGCGATATTAAATACATCGATAGCGGTCCTAGCCGACCAATATCGCCACTGATAAATTCTTAAATATCTATGGTCCAGTTGATGCAGCACTCAAATCGATCACCAACACATACGTTAAATACCTAAATTCCTGTCGCCCAGTATAGTGTGTCGTATTACCCCCACTGGGTCAACTGGCATATGCAAAACGGACTTTGTCATGATTCAATAGCTTCTAGATATTGGACAACCGACCGTGTTGCATGGATATCCCATCTGCTGATACTGAGGCGGCCGTTCTCGGTTGCGTTATTAGTGGTTGGGGCATTGCACTGGTGGCTGGTGTTCCGTTTTCCGCGCTTCTGAGTGATCTGGCGGGATGGCGGGCCCCGTTCGCGGTTCTATCCCTGTTTGCACTGGTCGCGGGTTTCGGGTTCTCGATGCTGCCAAAACGAAGTGCTAAAATCTATGATACACCACCCAAGTCGCCAGCATCTGCACTTCAAACGCCGGGTGTGTTCCCCCTACTGATCATCCGCCTTGCCTACATGACCGCCTTCTATGGAATTTACGCCTTTCTGGGCGACCATCTTCGTTCCACCCTTGAGTTATCCGCTAGCAAATTTGGTCTCGTGGTTCTCGGATACGGTGCAGGGTTTGGGCTTGCGGGCTTTGCCGACGCAACTGTAGATCGACTTGGTCCACGCCGTGTGTTTCCGACTGTTCTGGTGCTAATTTCTGGTATCTATCTCGCACTTATCCCGGCGACGCAGAACTACATCACCTCGATTGGCATTGCGGTGGTCTGGGGGTTCATCAATCACATCGGTGTCAATATCATCATCCTGCTGCTCTCAAGATTCGATCCTGCTGCGCGCGGCGCGTTGATGGGGCTACACACCGCAGCAACCTACACGTCGGTGTTTTTGGGTCCGCTTTTATTGGGAATGTTATACTCGATTGGATTTGGTGCGATGGCTCTTGCGGCATCTGGGTTGCTGCTCATTGCTGCGTTTATAGCGCAGGGGGAAATCACCAATGGCGCTGAAGACAAGTAGTTAATGGCTACGCCCCTGCCCAATCGCGGATCATTCCAACGTAGCGTTGGACCTCAGCTTGCCGAAGCGTAGGAAGGGGTTCCAATAATGCTTTCTGGAATCCTGCAACCAACATGGGGCCCTTTTCGATCTTGCCTTTTACAAAGCCAAGGGCGTCGATCAATTCCCGAGTGTAAACATCCTGATCAAAACACTCCTCCGCTGCTTTTTCAAGCGTTGCCATAATGCGCGAAAGCGTTTCCCGCTCCACGAGTTCCTCGGACCACCCACCGCCAAAGGCGACGTTGGCAAGATGTTTCTTGCGTTCAACCATGAGAACAAAATAGGAACATATAACACCAAGAAACAAGATGGTATTTTGAACATGACGCCTTTTCGCACCTTATACATTGATATGAACAGCTTTTTTGCCTCCGTCGAGCAGCAGGTTGATCCCTCATTGCGGGGCCGCCCGCTTGGAATCACGGCTGTGTCGGCAGAATCAGGTGCCGTGGTTGCCGCCAGTTACGAGGCCAAAGCGTTCGGTGTGGGGGTAGGCACCCGGATTTATGACGCAAAGCGTATGTGTCCGGGCATTGTGTTTCGGCCAAGCCGCCATCGGCTTTACGTTCGGGTCAATCAAAAGATTGCCGATGTTCTGGATGAACTGGGCGAGTTGGAACGGATCAGGTCGATTGACGAGTTTCAGGTGGCGCTTGGCGGCACGACGGCCGAGTTGGAGGGGGCGCTGGTGTTAGCGCGTAAAATGAAGGTCGCGATTCTAGACCGCGTAGGGTCTGAATTGCGATGTTCCATTGGCATTGGTCCCAATCAGCTTCTGGCAAAGATTGCCGGCAAACTGGAAAAGCCCGATGGTCTGCAATGGCTCGCGCCAGAAAATATGCCGCAGGCAATCTCGCATTTGCAGCTGGATGATCTGCCAGGGATTTCTCGCGGGATTAAACGCAAGTTGCACCGGGCGATGATATGGGACGTTCAGGCGCTTTATGCGCTTGATCCGCGCCATGCCCGCCAGATATGGCATTCTGTTGAGGGAGAGCGGTTCGTGCGCGCCCTGCAAGGCGAGAATATCCCGCTTGGCGATACACAGCGCAGTGGTTACGGTAACTCCAAGGTTCTTGCGCCAAAATACCGCCACCCAAAACAGGCCATGCTGGTCGGGCGCTGGTTGGTTGAGAAAGCGGCCGAGCGGATGCGGCGGGATGCCTTTTGCGCCCGTCGCTTTAGCCTGTCAGTTCGATTTTTCCCCAAAGGCGGATGGTCAGGGTCTCGATCCATTACGGCCTCACAAGATACGCGGGCCTTTCTGGGTATTTTTATGCAGTTGTGGAGCGAGTTGTTAATGCGAAGACCAACTGTGATCGGATCGCTCAGTGTGCATCTGGGTGAGGTCCTACCCTTGTCACAGCGTTCGGGGGAGTTGTTCTTGCCTCTACAGCCCGCAGCCCAGAGCCGGAATGAAAAACTTGCCGCAGTCGTGGATCGGATCAATCACCGCTATAAGTCGAGGGTGATTACATTTGGGCTACAGCAAGATCATCCAGGTTTTTTTGAACGAGGGTGAGTATTGCCCCCTACCCTAACCGCCTGCGTTTATTATTGCACTCTGCCCCGGTGTTCTGGGGCGGGCATCGAGTAGCATCCCTTTGGTATTGCCTGTTCAGGATTGGATTCAGAACCCATCGAAGTTGTTTGGGGTGGTGCGCAGCCCCTGTTTCCTTGTTCTGCCAGATTGAAGCCACACCACATTCTACCAGCTTGTCGCGAAGCGAGCGTCCCTGAGCATTGCGCGGCGGTATCCAGTGGGATTGTTGTGATTGATGAAAGCTCGGTAAGAGTTCGGTCATTTATGGATGTGAAGGCCCCTGCCCTATTGCTGTTTAGACGGATGTCTGTTCATAGAGTGCAAAGTGGTCATAAGCATTCTCCATGTGTTGAGTTGCTCGATAATGCTGGTCGCAGCTTTCGCCCCAGACACAAAGGTTGCCCCCCATCTTTGTCCCCTGCCCCACCAAGAAAGATGGTGGGCCATTCCTCGCGCAGCAAAAAGATGTGCGCCTGTCCCTCTCCGCTGCGCTTCGCCTTCGTTTCTCTCCGGTGTGTCCGGGCCTAAGCCAGCTGCAAAGTGACCATCATTGCAACACAAACAAGGAGAAAAGCAATGACCACGAACTGCATCAAATTCAACAACGACAAAATCGAAACAGCAACAGGAACAGGATCCATCTCTACTCTGACATTCGATCTCGACATCACCGTCGAGCCCATCACCAGCGACAACCCACTGGCCCCAACCCACCGGGTTCTCGGGCGCTCCCCGCGCGGCAAGCTGGTCGAGTGTGGCGGCATCTGGAAGAAGCAGAACAAAGAAACAGGCGCTGACTACTTCACCCTGACCGTCCGCGATTACAGCTTCAATGCCAACCTAGGCAAAGCTGCAAACCAGAAAGATGCTGCGCTGCAAGCCATCATTCCCTGGGGTCCGAAGGATGCTTCGTAAATGAGACTTTCGGGCCGATCCACTAGGATCGGCCCGATATCAAATTGATTCCCAATTAATCTTAAATCTGGCGGTATTCAGGAATTTTGGAGCCAGTTAACAGCTGTTAACAGATTGCCACGCACAGTTCAGGTTATGTGGGATGCCCAAATAGACACTAATTATAGATATTTAGCTTGACTTAGCATGGTGAATCACTGTGTTTATGGATCAAGTTGCGCAAATAAGCCAATTCGAGCAAAGAAATGACAACCATGTTCCAAACAGCACCAATAGAGGCGGGCTCTCAGTCTGAGCTTACGCGTGAAATGTCGTTGCGTCTACACACTGCGCTTACCACGCATCTCCAGCAAGCATATGCGCCAGATCAACGAAAGTCGCTAAGACTGTTTAGTGCAACTGAGACAGCGGACCTTCTTGGCGTGACAGGTCAGTTTCTGCGCAAATGTCACAGTGATGGGTCTTTGCCGGAACCTGCTGAAATTAAAAAGGGTCGCCGTTTCTACAGTGGTGAAGAATTGTTGGGTGCCCGTAGGGCGCTCGAAACCGGCTCCCGAACTCCTGGTAAGTATCTTCCTGGTCGTCGTGGCGACGATAAGTTGCAGATAATTCAGTTGATGAACTTCAAAGGCGGATCTGCAAAATCCACCTCAGCCATACATCTGTGTCACTACCTTGCTCTAAGTGGTTATCGAGTACTGGCTATAGATCTTGACCCGCAAGGAAGTATGACAGGGTTTTGTGGTATCCAACCTGAGTTAGAGTTTGAAGGTGCATCTATTTATGATGCTTTGCGGTATGATGAGCCTATTCCAATGTCTGAGGCAATTGTCCCCACCTATTTTCCTGGACTTCATCTCGCCCCTGCTCGCCTAGTGTTGAGTGAGTTTGAAACGGAAACCGCTGTTAATGCTGGGCGTGGAGTTGCGTTTTTTGAGCGATTGAGTAAGGCAATTCAGTCAGTAGAAACTGGCTACGATGTAGTAATTATCGATAGCCCCCCTGCACTGGGTTTCCTGACTTTAACCGGTCTTTATGCCGCTACCTCTGTCGTCGTTCCTATGACACCAAGCATGCTGGATTTAGCATCTACGCAGCAGTTCATTGAGATGACTTCAGCATATCTGGAAGTCATTGAAGATACCGGGGTTCGTCTGGACCATGATTTTTTCTCTTTTCTTATCACACGAGATGACTCGAGTGATATTCCAAGCCAACAAATTGTCACTTTGATGAGGGCTCTTTTTCAAGACAGGGTTGTTTCCGCGACGTGCCTAAGAAGTACCGCAGTGGCGGATGCATCAATGCTAAAAATGTCAATCTATGAGGTGTTGCGTGCCGAAATGACGCGATCAACATATGATAGAGCCCGAAACAGTATGGATTCAGTCGGTGCTGAAATTTCTGGAATGATCCAAAAGGCATGGGGGCGCTAATCATGGCAATGGGTAAGAATAAAACTGGCATAATGGCGGCAATTACAGCTGCAGCGGAAGCATCAAATGCGCCGGTTGAAGATCGCAGCCGGGCACATCGATCGTTGCCTAAGGGGACTGTTGGTTCGATCCGAGCTGGGTTAGGCGGCATCCAAGATATTGATACCAAGTTGGTAATTCCTTGGGGTCCTACAGACAGGTTAGATCCGGAGTTAACAGCTGTTAACAATCAAGACGAGCCTCAGTCGATCCAAGAGCTCGTGGACAGCATTTCAACAAATGGGCAACAGATACCTGTTCTGCTACGCCCTTCGAGTGAACAAGACGGATATTTCGAAGTCATCTATGGCCGTAGACGCATTCTGGCATGCCGTAAAATCGGAATATCAGTCAAAGCTCTCATTCGGACTTTAGATGATGAAGAGGCATTGCTGGCAAAAGGCCTAGAGAATGCCAACCGTGCTGAGCTGAGTTTCTATGAACGCGCACGTTTCGCGCAAGCGATACTGGAGCAAGGTTACGAACGCAGCGCTGCTATCCAAGCCCTTTCTGTTAGCAAGAACACGCTATCGCAGTTTGAACGTATCACGCGTTTGGTTCCACTATCAGTTGGAGATCTTATTGGAGCGGCACCAAACTCAGGGCGGCCGAAGTGGATGGCTCTCGCGATTGCATTTGAGAAAGGCCAACTTGTAGAGAGCAACGCGACCGAGGTCTTGAATAATTGCGATCAAACCATCTCATCAGATGACAAGCTGGAAATGGTTTTGGCCTCCCTTACGAAACGTGGGCCACGGGAGCGCGACCCAAAGGGACGAATCCCAATGACTGGTGTTGTGATTAAGGGTGGGAAAAATGCTTTATCGGTATCGGTTAAAAATACCGGAAAAACCAAAGGCTTTTCGAAGTGGTTAGATGACCACATTGAAGATCTTATCAAGGATTCCTTCGAACGGTTTCAATCAGAGAACCGTTGAGGGTAGGGCAGTTAACATTTGTTAACTGCAGCAATGAGGATACGAGCAGAAAGGAGAAATGCACAAAGAGAAACCCCCGAAACCGAAGTCCCGAGGGCTGCAGCGCTAAAAGCGCGGTTTGCTTGACAACATAACCATAGCAGCCCCCGAATCACTAAACAACGAAAAACGTCTTTGGGCGAACGGGATTTCTTTGCGTGCTGAAAACTATGGAAAAATTCAGCAACACTCCGGATGGAGTAATCGAGAAAGCAATTTCTCGGGGCGGTAGAGATGTGTCAAAACCCATGTATAGCCATGGATGGCGCAAACCAACTCAAAGTCTTGGCATAGCTGAGCAGCATGCGCGAGCCGGTGAACGATTAAGTGTACCCAAAAATAAAGCATTGTTGGCGGTCAAGCGCGTGGCAGCACACCTTGGCTTAAAACCCAGTGACATGATGTTGCTCGATACATTTGGGGCATTTACCAAACCACAGGACTGGGAGCAGAGCAGGCGGCCGATTGTCTGGGCGTCTAACGCCTATCTGATGGAGCAGACGGGGTTTTCCCTTTCGGCGCTGAAACGCCACGCTAGACGCCTG
>Ga0209633_10001065_pt1 | contig 29569 bp, 27 predicted proteins | sample Cruoilmetagenom1_FD_187290 | JGI IMG/M metagenome (GOLD analysis project Ga0209633, IMG submission 187290) | Oil polluted marine microbial communities from Coal Oil Point, Santa Barbara, California, USA - Sample 1 (SPAdes) (version 2) | ecosystem: Environmental > Aquatic > Marine > Oil seeps ... | reverse complement strand
GGATCTGGTGAATGAATTACGGGAGTATCGCAGAAATAACTCAGGTGGATTGAGCCGTGATGAACTGATAGAAGAACTTAAGAGTCTCATCAGGCCGTCCTTGAAAGTTTTCAACCTCACCCCCGATCCTGAGAAGCTTACATTGTATCTTGTTCTGGGAGTTAATGGAGCTGGTAAAACCACTACAATAGCTAAAATGGCACATCAATTTGCTCAAAGCGGGACTGCTAAAATAGTCCTGGCCGCCGGGGATACTTTCCGTGCTGCTGCGATAGATCAACTTGAGATTCACGGGCAGCGTGTCGGTGCCCGGGTTGTAAAACAGGAGCACGGTTCGGATCCCGGTGCTGTGATATATGATGCCATAAACTCCGCCGTATCCCGAAGTGATACACTGATTATTGCAGATACCGCCGGGCGAATGCACAACCGGACCAATCTCGTGAAAGAACTCTCTAAAATTGACAGAATTATCAGAGAACGTATTGGGAACAGCGGTGTTTACAGAAAACTTCTGGTTATTGATGCTACGACCGGTCAAAATGGAATGAGGCAGGCTGAATCGTTTCATGAATCCATTGGAGTGGATGCTGTGATAATGACAAAGTATGATTCCACGGCAAAAGGCGGCCTTGTGGCTGCTATCAGCCGTAAACTCAACCTGCCTTTTGCCTTTCTGGGACGGGGAGAGGGTATGGACGACCTTCTACCTTTCAACCCTGAAATCTATCTAGATGAATTGCTGGCAGGCGACTGATGTACTTGATGAACCGAAGAGTTCTTCTCCCATTATTGATAGCCATGGCAACAGCCGGATTCTCATCAGCTGTTGAATGGTATCACTCTTCTCCCGGCGGTAACCAAGGCTCTCCCCTTACCAGCGGCGGCCCGGAGGCGGTCGGATGGTCTTTATCCGTTGAAAACGGAACTGATTATTTTGATGGACGAGAATCAAGGAAGCTCTATCTGGATGGTGAAATGTCTTCTTCAACGGTATATTACCGCAGGAGCGGCCGGTTGGCAGCCAGGGAAGATCTGGATTCCAGCGGTGAGATTCTATCCCGTGTGGAATATGTCTACGATAAAGAGGGAATTCCCCGGGCAATGTACATCACAGCCGGTGAAGATACATTATCAGATCTTTATGTCGAGTCTGATACAGCGGTTAATCCGGAAGGAACCTTTCATCGGCATACCGGTGGTTCTTTCGGTGATTGGCGTATTACCGATCTGAACCAATATGGTCAGCCTGTGGCCCGCAGGGTTCTTGATTCCGGGGTAATTGCCGAAGAATCTTTCTGGATTCGAAATGATAAAGGTTCCCTGAGAGAAGAGATTCACCGTTCGGGGAATGAAGAACGGCGGAGCCGATACGATTCCAACGGACGACTTCTTGAGGAAACAACAATCCGGAATAATCTGGTTGTCCTGGTAAGAAGCTATTTCTGGACAAATATAAATCTTACCCGGGTGGAAGAGCGGGGTGAAGGACATCTTCTTGTTCGTAAAATGGAGTGGTCCGGCGACCGGATTATTCATGAAACCCGTAGTGAAAACGGTGTAATAACGAGTCAAACCGAGTGGACTCCCCCTGATGAAAGGGTGGAAACTCTTTTCAGGGATGGTAAAGCGGTTATCCGGATTTACTGGAGAGGTGATACGAGGCAGCGGGAAGAATTCCTGAGAGATGGTGACGTAATACGTACCCGTGAGGGAGATGTATGAAGCTTTATTCCGGTTGGAAAACCTGGGTGTCCAGAAGATTTCTTATCGGCCGCCGGGGCGGCCGGGGCCGGTTAATTTTTGTTTTTTCGGTAGTTTTGATTGGAACAGGTGTTGCAACTCTTATTACGATACTGTCGGTTATGAACGGTCTGCAGCAGGGGTATATCCGGAGCATACTTGAAATCGGATCCTATCATCTGAAGTGGACCCCCGATCCGGACTCCTCCGGTGGGGCCGGCGATATAGGCTTAATAAATGAAATCATTGCCTCGGATCCCCGGGTGAGGCTGACAACCGGGTTTCAAGAAGGGCAGACCATGCTCAGCGGAAAGCGTCCAAGGCCCTCGGGTGCTCTTATTCGGGGTACTGAAGTAAACCTGTATATAAACGATAAAGCACTGTCGAAGTACATGAATATTGTGGAGGGGGAGTTCAATATCACCGGCCGGGGTATTGTTCTGGGAGATGAGCTGGCTGTAAATCTCGGTGTCTCTCCCGGGGATTCCATTACAGCTCTGGATCTTGGAGCTGTCGGAATGTCTCCCACAGAAATAGAGCTCATGGTTACCGGTATCTTTCAATGCGGTTACAGGGACTACGAATCTTCCCTTGCCTTTGTCTCCCTTGAAACCATCAGATTACTATTTGGACCAGGGGTACCTGAAATCGGAATTAAACTTATCAATCCCGACCGTGAAAGAGCTGTGATGAAATCTCTTGAACCCGAACTGGCCGGTTTTACCGGCAGTTTGAGCTCCTGGAGGGAAAATAACAAATCTTTCTTCGGTGCTCTTCGCACTGAAAAAATAATGATGCTTCTTCTTCTTGCCCTTATTTTTGTCGTTGTTGCGGTAAACATTGATAATTCACTCCGGCGTATGGCCACAGAAAGAGTGGAGGATATCTCCATACTTAAAGCAATGGGTGCCACACCGGGAGATATCCGATTACTCTTTCTCAGGCAGGGGATTGTAATCGGTGGAACCGGCGGCGTTATCGGCAGCCTCTTCGGTGTGCTCATCGGCGCCAATGTGGATACGATACTCAAAATTGTCAGGGAGCTGCGTTATGCGCTTTCAAGCTGGTTCAACATCGGCACATTCGGTGCCCATCCCATAGATGCTTTTTTCAGCAGTTCTCAGGTAATGGCCTCGGATGTCCTTACCGTACTGCTTTTGGCTGTTACCATGTCTTCTCTGGCAGCCGTACGCGCCGCATCCATTGCGGCCCATCAGACACCGGCGGAGGTGCTCAGAAGTGAATGAAACAACAGTAACCCTGGAGAATGTCAGTAAAACATTCAAATCAGGTTCGGATAATCTGAAAGTGCTGCGGGATGTGAATCTGATGGCATCCTCGGGAGACAGCCTCGCCGTAGTTGGAGCTTCGGGATGCGGGAAAAGCACTTTGCTCAACCTCATCGGCGGCCTGGACAAGGCCGACTCCGGTGTAATCACCGCCTGTGGTTTTGAGGTGAGTAAGCTCAATGAAAAGCAGCTGACTTCCTACAGAACCGGTGGTGTGGGATTTATTTTTCAGTTTCACTATCTGCTTAAGGATTTTACCGCATTGGAAAATGTGATGCTGCCCTTGCTTATGAGAGGTTCCAGGCAGCAAAAGGCCCGGGACGCTTCTATGTCCCTACTGGACAAAGTTCAGGTGTCCGGCCGTTCAGGTCATTACCCCTCTCAACTTTCCGGGGGGGAGCGGCAGAGAGTGGCCCTGGCCCGGGCACTGATTAACAATCCCACACTGATACTTGCCGATGAACCCACCGGAAACCTGGATGAAAATCATAAAAAACTTGTTGCAGACCTGCTGTTTTCGCTGACGGCAGATGCGGGGAAAACCCTGGTGGTCGTTACCCATGCCCGTGACCTGGCGGATAGGGCTGGAAGAACTTTACACTTGAGTGAAGGACAGTTGATTCCCTCATGAGCGGCCCGTTTTTTACCGCCCGCAGGTTGTTTCTCAGACAGCGGCGTGAATACCACCGGGGACACCCTTTACTGGGAGCTGCTCTGGGAATTGCATTGTCCCTTATCCCTCTGGTTACCGTGGATCATGTGGCCGATGCGATGATTGAAGGAATCATTGCCCGGTACAGGGAAACCTCTTCTTTTCATTTTCAAATACATTCCTGGGGATCCCCCGGACAGTCCGAATGGGAAGCCCTTGTTAATGATATTAATTCACGTAAGCTGGCTGAATCCGCATGGATTGAACGTCAGGGTTTTGGTCTTGCCAGAGCCGGTGATTTAAGGGAGGGGCTTACCCTGCGTTCTCTCCCTCCGGATTTAAATAATAGAGATAAAATATTTACCTCTTATATTGAATTTGATTCGGGAGAATGGAATCTGGATACCCCGGAGTCCATTCTCCTGGGCCGTGTGGCCGCCCGACGGCTTAATGCCGGTTTAGGGGATGAAATACGAGTTCTGACAGCCAGACGGATCAATGACGGCCGGTATGTTCCCCGGGTTTCCCGCTTTACAGTCCGGGGGGTTTTTACCAGCGGTTATCAGGATCTGGACCGTACATGGGCGTTTATACCTCTGGATACCGGATGGTCGATATTGTCCCCTGAGAGTTCCAGAACCTTCATTGGAGGTAAGTTTTCCAATCCTTCTGCAGGTATGGAAGATAATCTGCTCCTCTTATCATCATCTCTCCCCGACCGTTGGATGGTGTATGACTGGAGAGAGCTGAACAGGTATCTGTTGAGTAACCTTGAAAATACCCGGAATATACTTCTGTTCATCATGGCATTGATAATTCTCGTTGCTGTTTTTAATGTAATGTCGTCCCTGATTATGCTTACTCTGGAGAGGAAACGGGAAATCGGGATACTCAAATGCACCGGCAGTTCCCCATCGGATATTACAAAAACATTTGTATTTGCCGGTATGCTTGCATCTGCGGCAGGAACTCTCACAGGCCTTGCCGGCGGCCTGCTGGTTTCCCGCTATGTCAATCAGATAATATCCGGAATAGAGTTTTTTCTCGGAATCTTTTCTGGAGCCGGAGCCGGAGGCCCTGGTCCTAAACTTCTGAATGAAGGTTATTATCTTCAGTACATCCCCGTTCATATACGCTGGAAGGCGACAGCGATTATCGGAATTGCCACATTTATCCTCTCACTGACAGCCAGTTATTATCCGGCTTCAAGGGCGGCAAAGCTCAAACCCCTGGATGTTTTGAGAAAACATTGAAAAATAACCGACACCATTATCCGCCGGTTACAATAGATAAATCTCGGGTATTTCAGTATTCTTAAGTACAGGAGTTATGAATGATCAAGGGATTAACCCAGCGTGCACAGCGAATACTTACCGATCTGGCCAAAGAAGAAGCAAAGCGCTTCCATGCCGACAAACTGCTGAGTGAGCACATCGTTCTTGCAATTCTCAGAGAAAAGGGCGGAATTGCATATAAATGCCTTCAGAGACTCGGAATCAATAACACTGAGATGATCGGTGAATTGGAAAAAGGGCTGCCCCAACGGAACCCCAACTTACAGCTGGGAGATATTCCCCCTTCAAACCGCGTTAAAATGCTTCTGGAAAATGCCGCTAATGAAGCAACAACGCTGAACCATGAATATATCGGAACAGAGCATTTCCTTCTTGCCGCAGCAGGTGAGCCCGGGAGTGCAACAAGCGCATTTCTGTCTCTTTACAAGGTAACTGTCGATATTCTCAGGGGACTTATTTATGAGATAAACGGTGAGAGGGAAAAGTCTGTAAATCCGAAAAGGAAAACGGAAAAACCGGCATTTGCCAGGAAAGGGGTCCGGGGTGAAGCCAAGTCTGCCACGAGTATGCTGGATGAATTCTCCCGTGATTTAACCGAAATGGCCAAAAAAGATCTTTTGGATCCTGTTGTCGGCAGAGATAGGGAAATCTCCCGGGTAATGAGAATCCTGGCTCGGCGGACCAAAAACAATCCAGTTCTTATCGGCGAACCAGGTGTGGGTAAAACAGCCGTTGTCGAGGGACTGGCCCGGGAAATTATCGCGGGAACCGCCCCGGAAATCTTTTCCGGTAAGCGCCTTGTCGGTCTGGATCTGGCCGCCCTTGTTGCAGGAACCAAGTATCGGGGTGAGTTTGAAGAGCGGCTTAAAAAAGTGATTAAAGAAATAAATAAAGCCGGGAATATCATCCTCTTCATTGATGAACTTCATACCATCATCGGTGCCGGTGGTGCTGAAGGTGCCATAGACGCCTCCAATATGCTCAAACCCGCTTTGAGTCGGGGTGAACTGCAGTGCATCGGTGCCACAACCATGAACGAGTATAAAAAATACATAGAGAAAGATGCCGCACTGGAACGGCGTTTCCAGTCGGTAATCATTGAAGAGCCGAGTATCGATGAAACCTATGAGATTCTCTGTGGGATTAAAGAACGCTATGAGGATCATCACAACGTTACCTATGAAGATGAATCTCTACGTTCAGCCGCCGAACTGGCAGGGCGATATGTCACTGAGCGTAATCTTCCGGACAAGGCTATCGATTTGATCGATGAGGCCGGTTCCAGCAAGCGGATGCAGAACAACACCCGGCCGGAAGCCATCGGCAATCTTGAAGAGCAGACCCACCTTCTCACCGAAGAGAAAATCTCTTTTGTGAATGCTCAGGATTATGAAAATGCAGCCAGGGTAAGGGATAAAGTCCGGGAAATGCGAAACCGTATTGATGAGTTGAAATCCGAATGGGAGAAAACCTTAAAGGAAGAAAAAAACCTTATTACAGTTGAGGATATTCAGGCCATTGTTTCGGAGAACACCGGTATCCCCATGGTTCGTATTGTAAAGAGTGAATCAGATAAACTCCTGCAGATAGAGAAGGAACTTCACGAAAGTGTAATCGGTCAGGATGAGGCCATCGCGTCTGTGGCCTCTGCTGTCCGCCGGTCGCGAACCGGCTTGAATTCCCCTTCACGGCCCCTGGGGTCATTTATATTCCTGGGACCCACAGGCGTTGGGAAAACACTTCTGGCCAAGAGTCTGGCCGAATATCTTTTCGGGGATGCCGAAGCCCTTATCAGGGTTGATATGTCGGACTATATGGAAAAGCACAACGCATCACGGCTGATAGGGGCTCCTCCGGGGTATGTGGGCTATGAAGAGGGTGGTATTCTCACCGAGAAAATTCGTAAGAGACCCTATTCAGTGGTTCTGCTGGATGAGATTGAAAAAGCCCATGCTGATGTATTCAACCTGCTGCTCCAGGTTCTCGAGGAAGGTGAACTGCAGGATAGTTTCGGTCATAAGGTATCTTTTCGGAATGCTGTTCTGATAATGACCTCTAACGCAGGCGCCCGGGAAATCAACAAAGGAAGTTTTGGCTTTACTACCGGTAACGGTGTCATGGCTCATTCCGACATCAAATCCATGGCGGTAACAGAATTGAAACGGCTCTTCCGTCCTGAGTTTCTGAATCGTGTCGATGAAATAGTGGTATTTCACAGTCTTGAGTACGATCATGTGATGAAAATAATGGATCTGATGCTCGATGAAGTACGAGAGCGTCTCTCCGGGCTTTCCCTTTCTCTTGATGTCAACATCAAAGCGCGGGATATGCTGATGCAGATGGGGTACGACGTGATTTACGGGGCCAGGCCCTTGAGACGGACCATCCAGAAAGAAATTGAAGATCCGTTATCAGTGGCAATCCTTCAGGGTCGGTTTGAATCAGGGGATGCCATTTCCGCTGAAGTCCGGTCGGGGAAAATCAGCTTCAGGCGGAAAAATAGAAGAAAAAAAGCTGCTGTAAAAGCTCTTGAAACAGCTTCTACAGCGGAAATTACCAAAGATTAATCCGGAAGACCGATTCCCCGTGTTATGTTGTAGGTTATGGTAAAAATCCGCTGCTTTTTCCTGTTGCTCTTCACCTTTTTATTTTCCTCTGCGCTTCTTTGGGCTCAATCGGCGGATCAGCTGTACGCCGGGGGACGGCAGGCTTTTACTGATGGTCTATGGCAGACCGCATCGTCCCAGTTTTCACGTCTTTTACGGGAATACCCTGAAGATCTGCGGGCAGATTCTGCGGCATATATGGGAGCTGTTGCCTATTACAACGATGGTGAGTATCAGAACGCTATAAATGTACTGGTTTCATTTCCCCGTAGATACCCGGACTCTCCCTGGAATCAGCGGGTAGCCTACTGGGAAGGTTTGGCCCGATATGAAAAGGATGACTGGTCCCGGGCGGCATCAGCTTTTGAAAAACAAACACGTATAACTGAAGACAGGACTTACCGGGAGCGCTCGCTACTTTACCTTGGAGCCTGTCGGGAAAACCTGGATAATCTGGAGAGTGCCGAAAGGGTTTATACCATTTTAATTGATGAAGGACGGGACCGCGATCTTATTGCCCGGGCTGTATTCCGACTGGGACAGATTCGCCTGTCGGATAATCGGCCGGATGAGGCCCTGGATGCCTTCACATTGATGGCTTACGACTATTCCTCCTCTCCACTGGCTGTGGATATAGAATATTGGATTGCCGAATCCCGGCGGCGAATGAGGCAGGATGAGAAAGCCCTGGACAGTTACCGGAATTTCCTTTCAACGGTGTACAGCTCACCTTACAGGTCATTCGCCCTGCTTGAGGCGGCACGTCTGGCCTCTAATGCCCATTATGATGATGAAGCACTGGCGTATCTGGATTTAAGAGACGAGGAACGCGCACCGGGGCCGGATGAGGGAAAACCCTCGGTACTGAGAATCCGGGCCGCATCCTACATGAGGACCGGTCAGATAGCTGAGGCTCGAGCGGCCTATGCCGGGATTCTCAAAGAACCCCTGGATGATCGCGAGGCTCAGACAGCCGCCTTCAACCTGGCTCAAACCTGGTTGGGGGGCAGCAGCGTTCTTTCCGCCGTACCCTACCTTGAAAAGGCGGGAAATGGTCCGGACAGACGCATCTCTGCCGATTCACTGTATTTGGCGGGAACAATATTGCTTCATTCGGGTAACAGCAGGGGAGCGGTGGCTCTGGAGCGTTTTGCATCGGAGAATCCACAGGATACCCGCCGGGAAGAAGCCCTTCGTCTGGCAGTGAAATCCTGGCGGGATGAAGATGATTCAAATCGGGCTGTCGGGGTGTTGAACCTTCTTGTCCGGGATTACCCGCAAAGTGAAAATGCACCTTCCTACCTTTTTCTCCGTGGGGAAATCGCCCTTGAAAGCGGTGATTCAAGTTCGGCTTTAAGGGACTACGGTCGAATCACCCGGGAGTACAGGGATTCAGATTTTGCGCTGGAATCAAATTCCAGAATCGGTTTTATCTATTCAGATAGAAAGGAATTCATCCGAGCTGCCGGGTACTATCAGGCGGCTGCAGATCTTGCCGGGGGTGTCCGCGGGGGAGATAAGGGCCGCCGGGCTCTGTACTCAACGGCTGTGGCTTATCTAAACGGCGGTAGAGCTGACGATGCGGTGAGGTTGTTTGATTCACTGGTTCAATCTGAGCCTTCAGGATCCTGGAGTGTTGAGGCTGCTTTTCACATGGGTGAAGCTCTCTACGATATGGAAGATTACCCCGCTGCCAGGCGTGCGTATGAAATTACGGCCCGTTATGGTGATTCCGACTGGGTGTTTGAAGCTTTTTACGGAATCGGCTGGAGCTGGTTTCGAGAGTTGAGTTGGGAAAATGCCGCCGAGGGCTTTAATAAGGCTGCTGATGCAGCAGTAAACAGTGAGCAGAAAGCTAGAGCTTTGTATCGTGTCGGCTTGAGCCTGGCTTCAGAAGGTGAATGGGATAAGGCAATAACTTTCTACGACCAGGCCCTCTCTCCCATGGTGGGAAACTGGAGAGAAGAGGCGCTGTATCAGAAATCCTGGGCTCTTTTGAATCTCAATCGATTGGACGAGGCTGGAGAGACTGCCGGGATGCTGGCCGATGAGTTCCCTGAGAGTGAGCTTCCCTCGGATCTGCCCTTCAGAATGGGTGAGAATGCCATGAAAGCCGGTGAATATGCCGAAGCTGTCTTCTGGTACGACCGTTGTCGGAATGATTTTCCGGATTCGGATATTGCCGTTCAGGCTGAGTTGCGCGGGGCTCTGGCGGTGAGAGAAGGCGGGGATGCCGGAACTGCGGCAGAACGGTATGGGGCATGGGTAGTTCGCAGGCCGGATAATCCCGGTGCTGCATCTGCCGCAAGATCCTGGGCAGAGGCTCTTAAGGCAGCGGGAAACCCCGATGCAGCATCCGAAGCTCTGAACCAGGTATCAAAGATTGATACAGGGAATAACAGCCTCCTTTCACCGATTGTTCTGGCGTGGGCCAGGATAATGGGGATTCCGCCTGAATCCCGGGAACCTCTGGAGAATCTGGCCGGGGATGAATCACTTCCTTCCGCTGAAAGAGCAGAAGCGTTATTGCTGACAGCCCACCGATACCGGATGGATGGCAGTACCCAACGTTCCAGACAGCTCTACGAAGTTCTTATACGGGATGTTCCAGGGAGGATCGGAGCGGAAGCTCAGGAAGGAGTGGCCCGTAGTTATGCCGAAGAGGGAAAACCGGATGAAGCTGCCGAAGCCTACCTCGCTGTTCCCTACCTCTTTCCCGAGCAGACCGACCTGGTATCCAGGGCTCTCAGGGAAGCTGAACGGCTTTATCGGGAAGCCGGCCGTGAGGATGAGGCTGATAAAATACTTTCCCGCATTCAGTAATGGAAACCGCTTCCCCCGATAAACTCTCTGATAATGGACAGTTCTGGAACATCTTCTACCGGGAAGGGTGAAAAGTTCCTCAGGAAGGCCATTAGTCTGCGGGCTTCCCCGTACTCTTTCTCAATCGGGCTGACGGTTCTCAGCAGGGGTTCGGCAAAAATCTTCAAAATAGCCAGTTCGTAATCCAGGGCGGAATTAAACATTACATCGGCAGAGCCCTGATAGGGGAATATATGACGCTCTTCACCTCTGCGAACCGACGGCCACATCTTAATAGTATCGATGGCAGGGTAACTGCGGAATTGATGATCTCTGACGATACGTCTGATAAGCCTGTTGTCTGTTGTTGGTATACGGTCGTGGTCGTCCAGATTGAGTTGAGTTAATGCAGAAATATAGATTCTGAAAGCCTTTCCCTTTTCAAGTCCGGGAGTAAGATTGGGGTTGAGACCGTGAATTCCTTCATAAAGGATAATTCCATCCTCATCCAGTCTGACTGTTCTTCCTTTTTCCAGTCTACCGCCAACCCGTTTGAAATCGAAAATTGGAATCTCTGTTTCCCTTCCGGCAAAGAGGTCTTCCAGATTCCTGTTGAAATGATCGATATCCAGGGCTTCGAGAACTTCAAAGTCTGGCTTCCCTTCCTCGTCCAGAGGGACTTTAGAACGTTCTTTGTAATAATCATCCAGACTGATGAGTTGTGGCTTTAATCCTGTTGATTTCAGACTTAATGCGAGTTTCTTGGTAAAGGTTGTTTTTCCCGAGGATGAGGGTCCTGCAATCAGAATTATTTTAGTCTGGTTTTTTCTTGCCGTAACCATTCCGGTTAGTTCGGCAATTTTGCGGTCGTGGAGCGCCTCGGCGGTCTGAATAAAATCCCTGGCCCTGCTTCTGTTTCTCGAGAGATAATTCAGCTGGGCAACATTGGACACGCAGAGAATCTCCCCCCACTTTTTATGTTCTTCATAAACAGAGAACAACTTCGGTTCATCATCCCATTCTCCCAGTTGCACCGGGTTCTGTGATGATGGATAACGCAGCAGAAATCCTCCCCGGTAGAACTCAACAGCGAAGGTTTTCAGAACCCCGGTGGAAGGTACCATGGGTGTATGGCGAATGGAAATCATATCGTCACAGCGCCATATTCCCACCAGAGGTTCATTGAGCTCTTCCATCAATTGCGACGAGGCCGGGTAGGAACGGCTTTTAAAACTTTCAACAGCCATTTTCCAGGATATTTCATCGGGTACTATCGGTAAATCACGGCTTACCAGATCCCTCATCATTTTATCCATGGACAAGGCGTCTGCTTCTACCGCCTGGGGTCCATCATCCCTGAATCTATGAAAAAAAGCATGTCCAAGGGAATGCCCGATAACAACCCTACGCTCCGGAAAGGTCTTTTTTGCCGCCAGCTCGAAAAGGTATATCAGGGAGTTTCTGTAGATTCTCATACCGGCGGTACTTGATATTTTTACAGGTTCAATACTGCAGTCCGCCCTGATACGGTCCTGCAGAGATGAATAATTGTTGCAGATTTTAACGGCAACCACAGGGTAGCCTCCGGGCAGCAGGTCTGATAACCGGGTTCCCCGGGCTGTTTCCTGTACATTGCCATCAGGCAGGATGGTTACTTTTAACTGATTACTCATATAGGCTCCTGGAGAATTATAGTTCTCATTGTAGCTTATGAGGGCTGTCTCCGCACTATCTCGTTGTACCAGATTCCAGGTCCGAGAAAAACGGGGTGTTTTGTCATGGCTTCTGCAGCATTGGCGGCCTTTGAATAGGGGCAGGGGGAGAGCAGCCGGGTTTGAATTCTTGAGGTTTCATCTCTGAGCATTTCATAAGCTGTAAAGAGCGGACCATCACCCGGTGAACCGGCTCTTTTCCAGGCAACTCTTACAGCCTTATCATTGGTTTCCCGGGGAACACCCAGAAGCAGCCAGGGATCGTAGGGAAAAATAAGGATTTCATCGATGTTCATCACGACAGTTCCTCAAATAATAATAATTCGGAGATATTTTTTCTTTTTGTTTTTCGTTTCGGTCTCCTCCCTGCATCTGTAGTTTTCAGGTTAACTGCAGTCCCGGTAAACCACTGCTGTAATCCTGCAGTATCCGTCGGCAGCATAGGGATTGTTGGCAGAAGGGCCTTAATCAGGGGAAAAGATACGGTCAGGTATGCGATTATCTTGGAAAAAATATCCACTGAAAGGAGGTTTCCTTCCTCGGATTTGTTCAGAAGCTCTCCTGCAATTTTCAATCTGGCATTCAGCTCGGCCGGGCCTATCTCTTCTGCTTCCAGGACAGAATGAAGACTCCTGAGCCAGGCGGTCAGAGCGCGTTCTGGGTCGTAACGCATTGATGCAAGTGCACAGATTCTGGATGCTTCTCCGGTACCTGGAACAACCGAAGACATTTCATCCTTTTCGTCAAGAGCTTCCTCTTCGGATAAAACCTCCATAGCCCAATAATAAAGGCGTTTACCGGCCTCCTGGTTTTCCTGTGACATTTCCCTGATGTAAAACAAAAGCTCTCCTCTGAGCAGATCCGGGTATGATGCCGCCTCATCAAGTAGTTCCAGGCCCTGGGATAGCGTTTTATTCTTTGCTCTGATTTTATTTATAAAAAGGTTATTCTCATTGATTGATGGAGGCTTTCCAGCCAGTACTTCAAAGGTAGTTACTAGATTTGTTACGGCACTATATTTTGGAATTTTCCGGACTGTTTCCATCATGGCTTTTGTATCCCCTTCATAAAATGCGGCAACCGCTTCGTTGAGAAGTTTCCAGGGGTACAAAGGGCTTTCTTCATCAATGACTATGGCAGAATTGCCGGAATCCGGACGGCTCATGCCATTTGTAACAGCTTCAAAATCTTCAATTATGTAACGGGCGGAAATCTTCAGGGGGTCGTCATCACCTAAAAAACCGGACTCGGATAACCGGGCAGGATGGATTAATGCTGATGTTAGAGCTCTCATGGTATCTGAGTCTCTCACCCGTCCTTTTATACCGATTTCCTGAAGTAATCGGTCCAATTGTGAAATGTTTCTTTTACCTGACATGGGGGGGCCAACTTATCAAGGCTCCGGGTTTGCGGTCAAGTAAAAAACTAAAAAAAACTTAACGAACCTGATGAAGATTCTCAGGCGAAATAAGCGGTTTTGAAATCATGGCAGAGCCCTGATTCTGCTGATAGTATTCATTACCCGGGAAGCAGATCCCTGGAAGCAAGATCTTTTACTTCCTGCTCAGTCAATACCTCTGTGACAGTCAGTCCTTCTTCGCCTTCTTCATCTTCATGGGTTTTAATTATCGGCTGTTCCTTGTACATGTGCAGGTTCTCATCAAGCTGTAGTTTTACAACAGGGTATCTCGGGTGAGAACCGATATTCACAACAATTCCGATGGCACCATTATTCAGACGGACATAGTTACCCAGCGGGTAGAGCGATATTGAATTAATCAACGCTGAAATAACTTTTTCATCGTAAAGACTGCTCATTTCCCTGAGCATCGTCATCATAGAGGTAAATCCGTCAATACCGTTTCTGAAGGGCCTGTTGGATATCTGGGCATCATAAGAGCAAGCCACTGCGATGATTTTCCCGAACTGGGTGATTGATTCTCCACTGATTCCCTGAGGATATCCGGATCCGTTGGATCTTTCATGATGCTGCCAGACGCCCATAAGTATGTCCTGGGCCAGGGGATTTGCATTTTCTTTGGAGTAATCCTGGAGCATCTTCAGCCCCTGTGCCGGATGGGTTGATATCAGTTTTTTTTCATTTTCTGTTAATGGGGCTGATTTATCAAAAACCTGTTTTGGAATTTTCATCATACCTATTTCATGGAGCATTGCAGCAATTCCCAGTTCTATCAGTCGGAAATTTGGAAGTTTCAAAGATTCCCCGATGGTGAGAGATATTATCACAGTCCGGGCAGAGTGGCTGTAAAGATAATCAATTCCAGCGGCTTTCAGGTCCGGAAGCCTGAGTACGTATGTTCGAAAATCTTTAATTATCTGTATAACGGTTTTTACTTTTTCAGTTATAGCCGTCATATCGAGGTAACCTTCACGATTGAAATTGTCGTAAACTTTCCGGGTGAATCCTGCAAGATCTGAGAAGAATAATCGGGCCACCCGCCGGCCTTCAGCTTCCTTGGCGTCGTTGTTCAATACGGCTCCGGACATGGTGTCTGTTGAAGCCGCAGTCGCACTGCTGCCGGAAGTTAAGCTCCCTTCAGTCCAGATCCCCTTGTAACCCCATGTTTTAAGGGCCTCCAGAAGATACTCACTAACCGGGGCATCGTCGGACAGAAGAAGAAAAGTCTCGTCCAGCCACAGAGGTGCATCGTAATAAGTATCCTTTTTCAAATCATTCAGAGGTATCCGTTTCTTCGCATCCATTACTTTTATTGACCCCTTTCTTCCGCTCGACTAGACTCACTTCTATTATAGGGGTATTTAACCATGAGATTTAAGTCCATTTTCTGGCTCTTTAACATTGTTGTCATTCTGGCCCTTGTTCTTATCTCTACAGCATCTTTTTTCATATTGGAAAAGGATTCTTCTGCTATGTTCTGGGGGAATATGTGGCTGCTTCTAGTCATCTTTGTCTTGATGATTGCTACTCTGGATTTCTATTTTATCCGTAATTGGCGCCTTTTCTCCTATCTTGAGCAGGAGGACTGGCCCGCATTGCTGGCATGGCTGGAAGAGCGGCTTTACGAGAAGGGTAAAATCAACCGCCCTTATGCTAATTTGCTTATAAATACAGCTCTGTCGGTTTCCAATCTTGATGCTGTAAAAAAATTAGAAACTGAAATCCGTCAGAGAAAGCCGGATTTAATGAAGTCTCTGGGTGTTTCTCTGGGTATACCAGTGCTTCTGGAGCAGAATTGGAGTGCCGTTGCAGACTATTTTAATCCACTGGCCGATGATCCGAAGACAAAACGGAGAGACTGGGCCCTCTGGTGCCGGGGGCTGGCCTCGGGAGGGAAAGGTATTGAAGATCTGATGATTCTTGTAAGCGGGAAGGATCCCTCCATACGGCTTCTTTCGCTGCAGATATTGGATCAGTACAATACTGAATTGACGGCCAATCAGCTTGAAGAGCTGGAGAAGGAGAGAACCACTTTGCGAACTGTGCTGAAAGGGGCAGCGGGAGAGCGGGCTCTACAGCGGTCCAGAGAGGATCATCTGATGGCTGTAGTTCTTTCCTCCAGGGTTAATGAAGTCAAAAAAACTCTTCTTGGAACCACTTAAGTGAACGGAATATAAAGAATCGGGTTGTTACCCGGGAAAAAATGACTTGAAATATGTGATTTTGTCTTTTATACAGTAATTGACAGAGGTTTTTTTAACTACCATTTTGATGAAGCCTCATCATGCCTATTTAAAAATGTATCAATAAATAATTTGGAGCCTTTAAATGAAAAATCTATTTCTCCTGCTGTTTTTATTCATAGGTACTTTTTCTCTCTTCTCTCAGACACCTGCACCTCACTACGTAGTTATCGATGATGCTCAGGCTGAGATTGCAACACTCAACTCACGTAATCAGGAAATGGAACGGGCCAGTGCCGTCCTTGAGGATGAGAATCGTAGTCTGGAAGCAGCTATTATCAGTAGCGAAGAATTCATTGTCCGTGCCGACGCTATAATCGATCAGCTCAGTTCGTCTGCCGGAGAGTTGTACACCGTCATACAGACCGTTCGCGATCCAGTTACCAAAAGAGATCTCCAGGAGAGGATTAATGCCAATCGCCAGTCCAGATACGACCTGGAAAATCGAAAGCGTCGGGAAAATGAGATAATCAACCGGGCTCGGGGACAGATTGAGAGTAATCGTAGGAAAATTGCTGTGAACAGGGTAAGAGGAAATGCCAATGATCAGCGTAATGGGTTTCTTCAGGCCTGTATCGATCTTTCAATCAGTGAAAATCGGGATGTCGACAGTGTACTGGATAATGCTGACAGAGTAAGACAGGATGTTGAACGGCTGCTCTCACAATAGCGGAAGAATGAAGAAGAACCCCCTCTAGAACGCAAATACAGCCCTAATGTATACTCCCTTCATTGGAGTTTTGTTATGAGTGTTCGAGTTCGTTATGCCCCGTCACCTACTGGATTGCAGCATATAGGCGGTATCAGAACCGCGTTGTTCAACTATTTTTTCGCCAGAGCTAATGGCGGATCTTTCATTTTGAGGATAGAAGATACCGATCGTGAGAGATCGACACCTGAAGCTCTTGAAGATTTGTATTCCACCCTTGAATGGCTGGGTATCAACTATGATGAAGGGCCGGGAAAAGACGGCGGTTTTGGTCCATATGTTCAATCCGAGAGAGAACAGCTTTACAAAGACAAGGCTGCAGAGCTCATCAGCTCAGGGAAGGCTTATCCCTGTTTCTGCAGTTCTGAACGTCTTGATGTTATACGGGAAGAACAGAAAGCGGCTAAAAAGAGTATCGGCTACGACCGTTATTGCCGTGGACTTTCCCCGGATGAGGCCGATGCCAGAATAAAGGCCGGGGAAAAGTATGTTATCAGACTTAAAGTGCCTCTTGAAGGTAAAACGGTCTTTGATGATATTATTCTCGGGCAGACCGGCAGAAAAAACAAAGATATCAACCCCGATCCTGTCATCCTGAAAACAGACGGGTTTCCAACATACCACCTGGCCAATGTGATTGATGATCATGCCATGGGCATAACACATATCATGCGGGCTCAGGAGTGGATTCCTTCCGGCCCCCTCCATGTGCTGATTTACGAGGCTTTCGGCTGGAAGCCTCCTGCATACTGCCATCTGCCCATGGTGATGGGAAAGGACGGACAGAAGCTTTCCAAGAGGCACGGTTCCACGTCTGTTTCTGACTTTCGGAAAAACGGATATCTTCCCGAAGCTCTGGTGAACTTTGTATCTCTTCTGGGCTGGAGTTATGATGATTCCCGGGAATTTTTCAGTATGGAAGATCTCTGCAGTCTCTTCAGTCTTGAAAAAATCAACAAATCTCCTGCTGTTTTTGATTACAAAAAGCTTGACTGGTTTAACGGTCAGTATCTGAGGATGAAAGATCCTGAAGAACTTAAAGAGATGCTTCTGCCCCTCCTTGCCGGTGAAGGACTGATCTCCAATCCTCCGTCATCAGGTGAACGGGGCATTTTTAACGGGGCTTTTAATATAATTCGGGAGAGACTGAAACTGTTGAACGATGTGGTCCCTATGCTCCGCTTTCTTTTTACAGATCCGGGTATCGGTAATGCTGAGGATGCAATTCCCAAAAAGATGGATGCATCAGAAGCAGCAAAGGCTCTTGTTCTCGGTGAGAAACTTCTTTTGGAAGCGGCCGATCCTCCGGATGCATCCGATGAGGATGCCTGTGAAGCCTGGGATGAAGTGATGGATGGCCGATTTCGGGAAAAGGCTGAAAAGGAAAAACTGAAAATTGGAGCTATGCTCCAGCCACTGCGCCTTGCGGTAACAGCGAGCAAAGTGAGTCCTCCTTTATTTCCGGCAATAAGGCTTCTGGGACTTGATGAATCTTTGAAGCGTATAAAAAGGTTAATAGACACTCTGAAGAACATGTAACCTCTCAGCTTGTCTCTCATTGCTGTGTAGTGATAATTTACTCTCGAAAACTCAACTAAAGGAATACCCCAGATGGCAAAAGAAAAAAAGGCTAAAGCCAATACCCTCAGTAACGATTATGGCGCCTCTATGGACAGGATTGTCTCACTTTGTAAGCGCCGGGGATTTGTATATCCATCCAGTGAAATCTACGGGGGATTATCCGCAACCTGGGATTACGGTCCTTTAGGCGTGGAACTGAAAAAAAATATTCAGGAAGCCTGGTGGAAGGATATGGTTCGCCGGCACGATAACATCGTCGGAATTGATGCTGCCATTATGATGCATCCCCGTACCTGGGAAGCTTCAGGACATGTGGAGAATTTTACAGATCCTCTGGTTGACTGTAAAAAGTGTAAAACTAGGTTTCGGGAAGATCATTTGGATGAGAAGGCCCTCGCAGACAAGGTTTGTCCGGAATGCGGCGGCGAACTTACCGAGCCCAGACAGTTCAACCTGATGTTCACTACACATATGGGACCGGTGGAAGATTCTGGGAGTGTGATTTATCTCCGTCCGGAAACTGCTCAGGGAATCTTTGTCAATTTTAAAAATGTAGTTGACACTTCAAGAGTTCAGATTCCTTTTGGTATTGCTCAGGTGGGAAAGGCCTTTCGAAACGAGATAACAACCAAAAATTTTATTTTCCGTACCTGTGAATTTGAACAGATGGAAATGCAGTATTTTGTTAAACCCGGTAACGAAGATGAGGCGTTTGATGACTGGAAGTCCAAGAGAATGGCCTGGTATATAGATCGTCTGGGTATCAGTCCCCAGCGGCTTAGATTTACCGAACACGGTCCCGATGAGCTGGCCCACTATGCCAAGGTGGCTTTTGATATCGAATATGAATACCCCTTCGGCTGGCAGGAACTGGAAGGTGTCCATTCCCGGACGGATTATGATTTACGCAGGCATGGAGAGTTTTCCGGAAAGGAAATCAACTACCTCGACCCGGCGGATAACTCCCGATTTGTCCCCTATGTGATTGAAACTTCTTCCGGTCTTACCAGAAGTGTTCTTGTTACTCTGATGGATGCTTACCATGAAGAAAAAATCGGTGTGGATAAAAAAGGGAACGATGATATCCGTACGGTTCTTCATTTCCATCCGGATATTGCTCCAGTGATGGTAGCTGTTCTACCCCTGGTAAAAAAGGACGGCCTTGCAGAGTTGGCGAAGAAAATAGAGAAAGATCTTCGCGAAGATTTTTCCACCTTTTACGACCAGGGAGGAGCCATCGGCAGACGTTACCGCCGGATGGATGAAATCGGCACTCCTTTCTGTGTTACTGTCGACTACGACAGTAAGGAAGATGAAACGGTTACCATGAGGTTCCGGGATTCCATGGAACAGATCCGAATTCCCATTGATGGGCTTGCAGAGAGAATCCGCAGAGAAATCCGCTCGTATAAGAGAGTCTGATTCCCGGCCTGTGGGAAACCATCGGTTACCGTTTCCAGTAATGTTGCTTCTCATCTCGATTTTCATCGGGACTTGTGTCTCTGCGGATCCGCTTTTTATGTGGTACACCTCCCGAGGGGACACCGAAATGTACTTGCTGGGGTCTATTCATGTACTATCTGAGGATTTCTACCCTCTACCTGATTATATAGAAACCCTGGTACAGCGGGCGGATGTTCTGGTTCTCGAGGCAGATATCAGAGAGGAAAGCCTGAAAACTGCTGAAATAGCTCAGTTAACCATGAAGGCAGGTTTCTATCATGATGGCAGCAGTATTGAAGAGCATCTGGAAAAATCTCTGTATCAATCTTTGTCTGCGGTAGTTAAAGAAGCCGGACTTTCTATGGAACAGGTTTCTCTGATGAAGCCCTGGCTGCTGTCTCTTACCTTGCAAACTCTTGAGCTTGAATCTTCGGGTTACAGGTCTTATTTCGGTATGGAGCGGGTAATCAGTAAGGCTAATACCTGGGATAAAGTTGTTGAACTGGAAGGTATTGAATATCAATTGGAAATGGTTGCCGGTCTTGGAGAGGATGATCAGCTGGAATTGCTGAATTCCACGGTGGAGGAATCAGGACACATAAAGGAAAGCCTTGAAATCCTCATTGATGCCTGGGAGCAGGGGAATCCGGGACTGATAGCCGAAGAGCTGGCACTTGAAGGTTTATCCGGAGGTATAGCCAAACGTCTCCTGCAGCAGCGGAATGTCTCTATGGCAAAAAAAGCCGCTGAACTGCTGAACTCTGAAGTCGGAAAAAAGACGATACTTCTTGTTGCCGGAGCGGCGCATTTTATTGGAGAAACAGGAATCCCCTTCCAGTTATCATCCCGGGGATTTGATGTAAGTCAGGTGGATAAGCGCGGTGAACTTATCCTGAAATAATAAGATCGCATGTATCAGGCATTGCGGTCGGTGAATTCCTGCTGGGCGACGGCCACTGCAACAGAAGCTCCTACCATAGGGTTGTTGCCCATTCCAATAAAAGCCATCATTTCCATATATGACGGTACCGAGGAGGAACCGGCAAACTGGGCATCACTGTGCATCCGGCCCATAGATACGAATTTCTATCCGATAATTTTATCCAGACCCATTTCAAGATAGCGGAGACCATTGAGATTTGTGCCGTACATTGTTCCGATAACAGAGCGTAGTCCATTGCCAAGATCTTCCAAACCGGCACCGATCTGTAGTCCTCCTTCGGAATTCAGCGCTTCAAGAATTGTTTTACCCGGGAGTATTTCAGAGGCCATAGCCGCTGGGTGGGTCATGCCGGTGCAACCGATAGTTACTACTAGGGCTTCCTCAATAACTCCGTCCTTGATATTAAGGGTGAGTTTGCAGGCTCTCTGTTGAGAAGCACACCAGCCCAACCGTGGGCAATGTCTTTTATTTCGTTAATCTGGCGAACCTGATTCCACCCTTCCTCCTGGGGAATCGGCGCAGGCCCATGATTCGGTCCCCGAGCTACCCAGTGCATTTTTTCTATTTCAGGGGAATAATTCATGACAGGCTTATTTATGGAAATAGTTAATGGCAGTAAATTATACGACAGATTTTTTCTGATGCCCTCCTTTCTACTTTATCAGGATCTTTTCCCCTGATGGAAAATCAGGCTAGAATAGCCGCCATATTCTTATAATGAGGCAAAAAGAATGAGCGATGCATTGGATGTACTTAAACAGCGAGGTTTTTTTAAACAGTGTACCGATGAACCGGGCTTGAGAGCTAAATTGGCTGAGGGTCCGCAGAAATTCTATATTGGGTTAGATCCTACTGGTCCTTCACTTCACATCGGTCATCTGGTGCCTATCTACGCCTCGGCCCATTTGCAGAAGGCCGGACATCAGCCCATAATTCTTATGGGGGGGGGGACTGCCCGGATTGGCGATCCTTCGGGAAAAACAGAAATGCGGCAGATGATAAGCTATGAACAGATTGATAAGAATATTGCCAGTCAGAAGCCTCAGATTGCCAAATTGATTGATTTTGACAGTACCAATGCCCTTCTGGCGAACAACGCCGATTGGCTGGCCCCTCTGAATTACATTGATTTTCTCAGGGATATCGGCCGGCATTTCAGTGTTAACCGAATGCTTACCTTTGAAGCCTACAAGCAGAGGCTGGAAAAGGGACTCTCATTTATTGAGTTTAACTATCAACTTCTTCAGTCATACGATTTTCTGGAACTCTTTCGCCGGAAGAACTGCATCCTTCAAATCGGCGGGGACGATCAGTGGGGAAATATTGTTGCCGGTATGGAACTGATCCGCCGGGTGGAATCTGCGGAAACTTACGGTCTTACTTTTCCTCTGGTTACCCGTTCTGATGGTAAAAAAATGGGGAAGACTGAGAAAGGGGCACTGTTCCTGGATCCCTCTCTAACGTCGGTGTACGACTTCTATCAGTACTGGCGTAACGTTCCTGACGCTGATGTGGAACGTTTTTTTCTAACCTTCACCTTTCTCCCTGTAGAAGAATGCAGGAACTTGGGAGCGGCTGAGGGTTCTGATATCAATAAATCTAAAGAACGACTGGCGTATGAAGTAACCGCATTACTGCACGGAGAAAAAGAGGCTGTAAAAGCCAGGGATGGGGCAAAAGCCGCCTTTTCCGGAGGCGGAGATAAGACCGGCATACCTTCAGAAAAAATCGGAAAGACAGAGCTTGAAGCCGGTATCAATATTCTGGATTTGTTCTCCCGGACCAGTCTCTGCGCGTCTAAAAGTGAAGCCCGGCGTCTGGTTCTTCAGGGTGGAGCCAGAGTGAACAATGTAAAAATTGAAGATGTGGAAGCTTTTATCGATATGACTGATGCGGTTGACGGAGAATTAATGCTGAAAGCCGGAAAAAAACGTTTTTTTAGAATTGAGCTTACAGATCGGGAATAATACCACTGTACATAGGACAGAAAAGGGGGGTAAGCGAAAATATTATTCTCAGCTTCACTGTATGATTATGCCGCTATGTGAATGTATGTAGTGTTCTATTTTTTCCCCCGAGCTGTTTTACATTGACCCTCACCCCGGTGAAATCGTATAGTCTATCAAGCAAATTCTATAATAAATTCTATATCCGGAGCGACGATACCAGATGAGTTTCGCCAAGCCCACATCCCTTGGAATTATTGCATGTCCCGGCGGAGAGTCTTTTGCCGAGGAGATTGTAGCCCATTTAAAAACCCTTTATCAGCGGCGTTTTGAAAAGAAGGCACAGTTTATCTCCAAGTTGTATGAAATGCCTGAAAAAGAAACATTTCGGAATCTCAATCTATCAGACGACCTGATGAGCCACAGGGTTTCGGCCATCGGCAGTCAGGACGGTTATCGGTTTCCCTCCTTTAAAATCCCCTGTAAGTTTACGCGTTTTGCCAACGGAGAAGTGAAAACCGAGATATTGAGAACAGTGAGAGGACTTGATATTTTTATTGTTCAGGATGTGGCCAACGAAACTCCCGTCCGCCTGGGAGACGAGTACAGGTCTCTGTCGATAAACGATCATCTGATGACTCTGATAACTTCAGCTGATGCGGCATTACAAGCCGGTGCCCGGCGGGTTTCCATGGTTCTTCCCTCATATCCCTACAGCCGACAGCATAAAAAGAAGGGTAGGGAAGGTCTTACCGCGTCTATGCTGGGACGGATGTTTGAGAATATGGATGTTGCCCGGATAATCACTTTAGATATTCATTCCCGGGAAATTGAACATACCTTCAAGGGATTGAGCCTTGAGAATCTGCATGCCTCATATCAGATTCTCAGGACGGCCAGTTCGTTCCTCGATCTTGTGAATGAAGATCTGGTTGTTGTATCTCCAGATACAGGTGCAATCGACAGAAATAAATTCTATGCTGATAGCCTCAGAAAACCTCTTGCCCTGCTGTATAAAGAACGGGACTATTCCCGTACATCAAAAAATGCTGCGGATTCAAATATTACCAGTGCCCGTCTTCTGGGTGATGTTGAAAATAAAACGGTATTTATGGCCGATGATATGCTGGGCACCGGTGGTACATTAATCAAAGCCATGAAGCTGATTAAGGAAATGGGTGCCCGGAAAATTGTCTGCAGTGTTTCTCTCCCCTTATTTTCCGGAGATGCCGCAACACATTTTGATAAGGCTCATGAAGCCGGTTGGTTTGATTATGTTATCGGCACCAATGCTGTAAAACTCCCCGACGAGATTCTTTCCCGACCCTGGTTCCGTACGGCGAATGTCTCCAACCTTTTTGCCCGGGCTATCAGTCGGGTTCATCATAATCGCTCAGTAGCACCGCTGTTGGATAATTCCAAAATGATACAGCGGATGCTGAGTAAGAAAACACGTATAGAAGGGCCGGATCTGTTTTCAGAAGCCGGTAGCGAGCCACCTGCAAAATGATACTTGCCGCTGATCTGGGAACCAGTTCACTAAAAGCCGGTTTACTGGAATCTAATGGTAGTTTAAAGGCACGTGTCCGGGTTCCTTACCCTCATCCTCCAGGCCTGAAGGGCGAATCGTTCAGCCCTTTTCAATGGGAGCAGGCTTTTACAGAGGCCCTCAGGCTTCTTCCGGCTGCTGACATTACGGCGATTTCCATGAGTGGAAACGGCCCGACTCTAGTGGCCCTTGATAGAAACGGACAGCCTGTCTCGGGAGCGGAACTCTGGCTCTATCAGCATTCAATTCGAATTGAAGATTCCAAATCTTACTATCTGCCCAAGATTGAATGGCTCAGGCGCAATGCCGGTGATATCTGGAATAATACAAGTTTTGTTATTTCGTGCCCTGAATACCTTCAGTACAGGCTTACCGGTCGAAGAACCATGACCCTGCCCCATGAGAGCTTTAGGAAATACATCTGGGATAAGCCGCAGCAGGACAGTTATGAAATTGAAAACTCTATGCTTCCATCGATGGTTCTTATGGGGGATATTGCCGGGTTGGTGACAGAAGAAGCTTCTGCTGAATTCGGCTTGAAAACCGGAATTCCGGTGGTAGCTTCAGGATCGGATTTTATGATGGCTCTTCTGGGTTCGGGTGCAGTAATGCCGGGTATGGTCTGTGACAGGGCGGGTACAAGTGAGGGTATTAACTACTGTGCCGAACAGCCTTCAGGTGATTCGAGGTTGAGAGATTTACCCCATGTTATCGAGCCTTACTGGAATACTGCCGCCATACTATCCTCCACCGGATCTGTCTTTGAATGGTATCGGAGGCTTACCGGACAGGAAAACTGGAAATATCAAAGAACACTTGATGAGGTTGATAAAGTACCTCCCGGTAGAACGGCCCCGATGTTTTTCCCCGGGTACCGGGGGGATACTCTCTGGGAATTCGGCGGGGGGAGCTTTCACCATCTGGAACCGGGGCACGGCCGGGCCGAGATGGGGCGGGCAGTGATGGAGGCCATCGGATTTGCCGTGAGGAGAGGTATAGAACTCCTTGAAGAATCAAACCTTTCTGTTACTGAAATGAGGGTAACCGGCGGCCAGGCCAGAGGCAGGGTATGGAATCAGATGAAGGCCGATATTACTGGAAAGAGGCTGCTTATCCCCGAGACTGAAGATGCTGAACTTGCCGGATGTGCTTGCTGTGCAGCAGCGGCATTAGGACGATTTGATTCTCCTGTTGAAGCTGTGGAAACCTATGTCCGGATACGATCTGTTATCGAACCTGATCCCTCGAATGTATCCCTGTATAACGAGGCTTATCTGGGATATAGAGAATCTGCGGAGGAATTGCTGAAACACTAGGCACAATCCTTGCGTCATTTTAAGAGGTTTCTTTTTTAATCCGGGTTGACATAACATAGACCCGCAGATATTATCACCGACGCTTGCATGCCTCTGTAGCTCAGTCGGTAGAGCACAGCCATGGTAAGGCTGGGGTCATCGGTTCAAGTCCGATCGGAGGCTTTTCCTTCTCCTGTCGTTTTAATTCAGCAGGATCTTTTTGTAAGGGAGTATTGTTAATGGCAAAGTCAAAAAAAGGTGCAATTGAAAAAATTGCACTCCAATGCAGCGAATGTAATCGGAAGAATTATACCACTACCAAGAATCGTCGAAACATTCAGGGTAAAATGGAATTCAACAAGTACTGCAAATGGGACCGGAAGGTTACGCTTCACAAAGAAGCCAAGATTAAATAGTTATTATATAGGCTAGTAGCTCCAATGGTAGAGCGCCGGTCTCCAAAACCGGATGTTGTAGGTTCGAGTCCTGCCTGGCCTGCAAGTGTGAATAGAGAGGTATACATTATGAAAAAGATCAGAGCTTTTATCATGGAGAGCTACGGTGAGCTTCGAAAGGTTGTTTGGCCGAGCCGTGATTCTGTGATGGAATCTGCCAAGGTGGTGATTATTTCTATGGTTGTGTTTGCCCTCTTTTTCGGTCTGGTGGATTTTCTTCTTTCCCAGGGAATCCTTGCCCTTTTCAAATTGGTGTAGGGTAGGGGGGGTCGATGGCCAAAGGCTGGTACGTTCTTCATACCTTTACAGGGCATGAAAACAAAGTTGAAAAATTTATACGGATGCTGATGGAAGACGGTAGTCTCGGTGATGCCGTTTCCGATGTTAATGTGCCATCAGAGGAAGTTGTTGAGGTGCGTAACGGAAAGAAGCGCACTGTAAATAAGAAATTTCTTCCCGGTTATATACTGATAGAAATGGATTTACCGGACAGGGGTTGGAAAATACCCTGTACGGCTATACGTAAAATACAGAGTGTTACCGGGTTTGTCGGTACGGGCTTAAATTCCAAGCCTCAGCCGATTTCTGCCGATGAGGCAAAAACCATACTGCAGAAAACCGGTGCTATTAAGACTGAACGTCGCCTTCAGGCAAAACAGGATTTTCAAGTTGGCGAAGAAGTTCGGGTTATTGAAGGTCCTTTTGAATCCTTTAAAGGAACTATTGAGGTTGTTAATCAGGAAAAAGGAAAGCTACGGGTTATGGTGGGCATCTTTGGCCGTGCCACTCCTGTTGAGGTTACCTTTTCCCAGGTAGATAGAGATTGAACTGACCGGCATTGATCCTTTCGGATCACTGCTGTTCAAATATATTAAACGCTTGGCGGGTCGGAAAATATTCTGAAACCGTCAGCCCTCGCACGGGAGTTGCAGTTCTGCAACGTTCGTACCGCGATAGGAGGCCAGAAATGGCAAAGAAAAAAGTCACGGCGATGATCAAGTTACAGGTCCCCGCCGGTAAGGCTACACCGGCTCCACCAGTTGGACCGGCTTTAGGTCCCTACGGAGTCAGTGCGCCTCAGTTCGTACAGCAGTTTAACGACCGCACGAAGAATTACGAACCTGGTCTTACCATTCCGGTTGTTATTTCTGTCTATGCTGACAGAAGTTTTACCTTTGAGACAAAAACTCCCCCGGCGGCTGTTTTAATCAAGAAGGCCATCGGTCTTGATAAAGGTTCTGCGGAGCCTCATAAAGAGAAAGTTGGCAAGATAACCCGAGATCAATTGAAAGCAATTGCTGAAACCAAAATGAAAGACCTGAATGCCAACGATATTGATGCAGCTATCAATATTATTGCCGGCACTGCCCGCAGTATGGGCGTAACGGTGGAGGGCTGAAGATGAAGCACGGAAAGAAATATAGAGAAGCCTTTGAAAAGGTGGATGTTGATAAAATTTATGGGATTCAGGAAGGTGTCGACCTGGTAAAGGCGATGTCATTTGTCAAGTTTGACGAAACTGTTGAGGTTTCTGTTAATTTGAATATTAAAAAGAGTCAGTCAATTCGTGATACTTTTGTTCTGCCTCATCAATTTGCTGCAGAAAAAAGAGTTCTGGTTTTTGCAAAAGGTGAGAAGGCCAAGGAAGCAGAAGAGGCGGGTGCCGCATTTGTGGGAGCTGAAGACCTTGTAGAAAAAATCAAAGGCGGATGGCTTGATTTTGATATCTGTGTTGCCACGCCTGATATGATGAGAGAAGTCGGTAAACTCGGACCTGTTCTCGGACGCCGTGGTCTTATGCCGAATCCCAAGACACGAACTGTTACCATGGATGTAAAAGGTGCTGTTGCAGAGCTAAAGCTGGGACGAATTGAGTTCCGGGCTGATAAAACAGGTGTAGTGCACCTTGCTGTGGGAAAAGTTTCCATGCAAAGCGATCATGTAAAAGCAAATATTGATACGTTCTTAGGAGAACTGTCCAAAAAACGCCCTTCCGATGTGAAAGGTGATTTTATCAAGTCAGCCAGCTTGTCGTCCACTATGGGCCCCGGTCTTAAGCTGCAGATTCAGGAATAGGGAGTAAGTGATGGCTGAAGTTAATGTACAGCAGTACAAAATTGATGCAGTTGCCGAACTGAAGTCCGGCTTTGAAGATACACGCAGTTTCATCTTTGCCGATTATCGTGGCCTAACTGTCGATCAGATTTCCGAATTACGTGATGCTCTCCGGGAAGCCGGTGCCGAGTTTCATGTTGTTAAGAATAATTACGCGAAAATTGCATTCAAGCAGATGGATCATGAAGATGTGGCTCCCTATCTTGTCGGACCGACAGCGGTGGCCTACTGTAGTGATGAAGCGGGTCCTGTTGCAAAAGCTATGCTCAAACTGGCAAAAACAATGCCTGTTGAACTCAAGGGCGGTTTGTTCGATGGTGAAGTATTTGACAGTGGAGCAGTAGAAGTTTTCAGCAAGCTTCCCACAAGACTGGAACTGATTCAAATGTTGATGAGTACCATGAATGCTCCGGCGCAAAATATGGTTTATGTGCTTAACGGTGTAACGACCAAGCTTGTCCGGACACTTGTAGCTGTTCAGGATAAAAAGGCTCAGGAGGGCTGAAGGTAAGGGCCTGGAAACAGGTTCTTGTTCAATTGTGAATTAACAACCGGGTTACGGCGTTGCCGGATATATCTGATTGTTTGAAAAATGAACGATGTCAGTCTTCAAGCGGTTGTCTGCTGTCATTGTCATAAACTATTATTAGGAGAAGATAATATGACTACCGAAGAAATTCTTAATGCCATTGCAGGCATGACTGTTCTAGAGGTTTCCGAACTCGTCAAGGCGATGGAAGAGAAATTCGGCGTAACTGCCGCTGCTCCCGTTGCTGTTGCTGCAGGCCCTGCTGCCGGTGCCCCTGCTGAAGAGGTTGAAGAACAGACTGAGTTTGATGTCGTTCTTACTGGTTTTGGTGACGGTAAAAAAATTGGTGTAATTAAAGAAGTACGGGCCATCACTGGTCTGGGACTCAAAGAAGCCAAAGAAATCGTTGAAGGCGATAATAGTGTCATCAAGGAAGGTGTTTCCAAGGATGATGCTGCTTCTGTGAAAGAGAAGCTTGAAGCTGCCGGCGCTACTGTAGAGGTAAAGTAATCGATACTCGATTGCGTGCGATAGCCAGTTAGTAAATCTCAAACGACCACCGGGATCATTGTATTCCCGGTGGTTTCGTGTCAGGGACTCGTTCCTGCGAAAATGTCCAGGGAGGATAAGAATGTTCGAAAGATCGCAAGAAAAGGGCCGAACCTTTATTGGTCACGACTATGATGAAGTCATCGAACTCCCGGATCTTATAGATGTTCAACTCTCATCTTATGAGAAGTTCCTTCAGCGGGAGGCCCTGGTTTCCGGTGGTGAATTACACCGACAGGGTCTGGAGGAAGTCTTTCAGACTATTTTTCCTATTGAAAGTGCCAATGGCGAGCTTATGCTCGACTTTGATTACTATAATCTTGATTTTACAGCCGTCAAGCTTACAGAGGCCGAATGTAAGCGTAAAGGACTCACCTTCGGTGTTCCAATTAAAGCACGGGTTAATCTGATATTTCAGTCAACCGGAGAAATTCGGCAGAAAGATATCTATATGGGCGATCTGCCCCTGATGACAAATCGTGGTACCTTCATTATCAATGGAGCCGAGCGAGTTGTTGTCAGTCAGATACACCGTAGTCCCGGAGTTATCTTTTCCAGGGAAAAGGGTGTTTTCAGTTCCAGAATTATTCCTTACAGAGGCTCATGGCTTGAGTTTGAAATAGACCCCAAGAAAGAGCTGATATTTGCAAAAATAGACCGGAAGAAAAAGATCCTAGGAACGATATTCCTTCG
>Ga0209633_10001064_pt1 | contig 29582 bp, 32 predicted proteins | sample Cruoilmetagenom1_FD_187290 | JGI IMG/M metagenome (GOLD analysis project Ga0209633, IMG submission 187290) | Oil polluted marine microbial communities from Coal Oil Point, Santa Barbara, California, USA - Sample 1 (SPAdes) (version 2) | ecosystem: Environmental > Aquatic > Marine > Oil seeps ... | reverse complement strand
TGATAACTTAAGCCAACGGTTTGCTCTTTAAATTCTTTACTGTAAATACGTTTTTTCATGGTTCTAAGATATTTGTTTTGCAACAAACGGTCTTATATTTTGTGTCCGAGTAAAGGTAACAACTCCACGCCATATGGGTGATCTTCAATCCACAGTGAATGGGAAGAAAAATTCTGTATGAAATTTAATCACGAAGGTTATGAGTTTACTTTATGAAGGAACTAATTTTTTATGATCTAAAACACTTTTTACAATTACTAAAGACAAGCCATTTCCAAATATTATAGATGTAGCACAAGGGTATCCGGCCATATGGTATTGGAAATTGATTCATCTTAACTAATATTGTAATCATTAAGATAAAAAAATACCATTAAATTTTCATCAGCCGCTTGTTTTAAACTCCTAAATCTATGATATAATTTAAATTTTAACTGAAATAGCTATAAAAATAACTGTCACCTATATTGTCACTTATAATTATAAAACCCTGCAAACTAAGTCTTTACAGGGTTTTTGGCGGAGAAAGAGGCTTCAGAACAATTCTAATTTTTTACATCTATAAAAGGGCTACCAAAAACTACATTTTTAACTGACCCCGAATTTGCCCCTTTTTATTTAATCTCTAATATATTGATTTATTATTTCTACTTTAATACCTGAATATTCAGAAAATTCTTTAATTGTGATAAACTGATGAGGTTGTTTACCCAAACTGTTGCGCAATTTTTGAATTAGGTTACGACCATACCTTTCACTTTTGCCGGTGATTCTTTGAATGTCTTTTGGGTAGATGCAAATTCTATTCATTTTCCTCTTTTATTAGATATTCTTAATTCAACTTCTTTTGATCTATTTGTAAAATAATATAATTCATTTTATTTGACTAGATTTATATACTCTTCATACTTTATCCATACACTATCTATGGAGTATCTTTTCAGTTGACAATATACAAATTCATTTTTTTTATTAATTGTTTCAAAAGGGAAATATCGGCATAAAATGTTGATAGAGGAATACACTTTTTGTTTCTCAACTATTTGAAACTACATTTGTTATCAAAGGAATTATGAATATAAAAATGGATAAGAAATGGCAAGGCAAAATGGAATTTTAAAGATAACCGGAAAACTCGATGACCTGAGTTTTTACAAATCAAAAGATGGCTTTTTGGTAAGAACCAAAGGAGGAATATCAAAAGACAGAATCAATAACGACCCTGCTTTTGTAAGAACCCGTGAAAACGGATCAGAATTTGGGCATTCAGCGAATGCAGGAAAAATGTTGAGAGTAGCAGTTCGGAATATGTTGATGAATGCAAAAGATGCAAGAGTAACAAGTAGACTTACCCAATTGATGGGTAAGATCAAGAATTATGATACTACCTCTGTAAGAGGAGAAAGAAAAGTAGCTATTGGATTGGCTGATGATGATGCGAAAGTACTGTTAAAAGGCTTTGATTTTAACAACAGAGCTTTGATAGGTTCTGTGATGTTCGCCCCTTTTAGTCTGGATCAGGCAACAGGTGAAATTGATTTTGCCAGTTTAATTACAGCAAATGATATTTCCTATGCAAAAGGAGCAACACATGTAAGTTTACAATCTGCATTCTTAGATCTGGATTTTGCAAGTGGAATCAACGCAATTGAATACAGTGGAAAAACCAATTTACCCATAGATAGCACTGTAACAAGTGCCACTTTAACACCTGCAGGAGTACCAGCAGGATCAGGTAACAAAATTTATCTGTTAATGTTAGAGTTTTTCCAGGAGATCAATGGAGTACAATACTCTTTAAAGAATGGAGCATATAATGTTTTGGCAATTGTTGGGGTTGACAGCATTTAATTTGGAGGAAGGATGATCATAGAGTTGTACCGTGATTATGGAGAAGAGGGAGTCAACGGCTCCCTTTTTTTAGATGGAAGATTTATCTGTCATACCATTGAATTACCCTGGAAAGAAAACAGACGATATGAATCCTGTATCACAGAAGGAGAATATGACGTAACAGTACGCTATTCCAAAAAGTTTGGATATCACCTCCATATCAAAAATGTATTCAATAGAAAATGGATACTGTTTCATCCTGCCAATGATGCGAAAACAGAACTTAGAGGATGTATAGCACCTGTATCAAAACTTACCGGAGAAGGAAAGGGCATAAACTCCAGAATAGCGATGGATATTTTGATGATACAGATCAGGAATTTAAAAAGAAAGTACGAACAATTAAAAATCATAATAAAAAAAGAACACCATGAAATTAAGAGACAGATTAAAAAAACCGACACCGAAGTTTTTCAGAACACTTAGAAATATTGGAATTGCACTGGCAGCTGCAGGAGGAGCCATCTTGGCAGCACCAATATCAATGCCAGCAATTATATTGACGATTGCAGGATATTTGACCGTTGCAGGAACGGTGGCCACTACGGTAAGTCAATCCGTTGTAGCAGATGTGGATGATGATGGAAATGCAGAAGTAGCAACCAGTAATGAATAACGATTTCCAAATACGTTTTGGAGTAATGGGCGGAACTATGTTTTCTGCCCTTTTCAATATTCATTTGCATGATATCATATTTACAGCTGTACTTTCTATGGTAGGCGCTGTGATTAGTTTTATCATGTCTTTTGTATTGAAAAGGATTTTCAATAAATATCCGAAGGATGATCAGTGATGATAGAGATTCTTCACTCCGCTACACTTCGTATCAGAATGACAAAATAATAATAAATCATTAAAACTAAATTTCACTAAAATGGCAAAATTTGAAATATTTAAAGATAAAGAAGGTAAATTCCGGTTTCGGTTAAAATCAGGTAACGGACAAACCATCATAGCAAGTCAAGGGTATACCAGAAAAAACAGTTGTTTGAATGGCATATCATCTGTAAAACAAAATTCTCAGGACAATACCAATTTTGAACGATTGAGATCAAAAGATGGCAAACCTTATTTTAACGTAATCGCAAAAAACAAACTGGTTATTGCTACCAGTCAGATGTATTCTGGTTCTAAAGCAATGGAACTGGGGATCAGTTCTGTAAAAAAGAATGCGATAACAGCTGAGATTATTGAAATCAAGATAAAATCGATTGTTTCCTAGATGTAAAATTGATCCTGGAGTGATAGCTACAGGATCATAGATTTAAATTCAGAATCCAGAGCAATAATTTTGCTCAATCCAATTGATTAATTTGGTTTGATGGTGTTGGCTCAATTCAAAAAACCAAGTGTAAAAAGCTAAAGGTCCAACTTTAGAATAAACGTTGTTAAATTTTTCATTTAAATGGATTAACATTCTTGGATCATCATTCCAAACTTTTGAAATGAATTCAGGAGGATAATTCATCCCGAAGTACATAAAATTAATAATTAATTTTTCCATAATTTAAGATTTAAGGATTAATAATAATTGATCCTTTTTCCATTGGTTTTTTTAAAGAAAAAACTAAAAAAGGACAAAAAATAAAAAAAGAAAGCGATACAAGAAAATCCGTTTTAATATTTGATACCAGTATAATTACAATGACTTCAAATAGGAAAACGGATTTTAAATTTGCTGTACTTTTTTTATTTGGCCTTTTTGAGTATTGAAAAAGATTGTTTCTTTTTTAGATCCTTTTGACCGTAGGGAAAAATAATAAAGGCGCAGCCGCAGCGGAACGCCAGCCGGTGGGAGAAAACAAAAGAATTTTGATTTGATTTTAGAAACCTTGTAAGTAATAAAACTGAGATCCCGCCAGGTATTGAAACAAGTTTAGAAGGTATTGATATTAACTTACCATGCTATCCTATCGCAAGAAAATCTGACAGGCGGGATTTAGTTCAACTTACAATTTTAATGTCGTTTAAAAACTCTTTAAAATTGAGTTTCACTAAAATAAATTGAAATTTGTGTTTTTGACCTTAAAGTTTTGGACGCAATTTTTGGTTTAAAATTGTGCCAAAGCTTTGAGGCTGGCAAGCAAGGTGCAGCCCAGTGAAGCTGTGATTTGTGAGGAACGAACAAAAAGAACAGCGGGTGAGGAAATATTTTTTGCAGAGAAGATTTTTTAAAAACAATGAGGAACCGAAATTGGATTTTAAAAAACGGAGCAGCGAAAAAATATGACGAACACCTTATAACCGTTACGAGTTTTATTCGGCGAAAAAAGAATTTTTGGGCTTTAAATAACCTATACGATTATCTGATCTGCTGTAAAGTTTTGTAAGTAAAGCGTCATAAAACTTTAATGAATGAGAGAAAAAAATGCCTGGAATGGAGTTTTATTAAGTTCTGAAAGAAAGCGGAATGAGAGGTCATTTTTGAAGGAATGAATTTGTGTTTTATAGCGTAATGAAAGAATGTAAAAATAAAAGGGCTGATGCAATGCAATGGAAGAAGCTTTTTTATTTTTATTTCCAGAAATTAACTCCTAATACAAACCTATAAACGTATAGAATTACCCATAGTAGAAAACTCAATACTGGGTTAGCCAACATCGTATTAATCTTTGGACTATCGCTGATACGAATGCTTAGTTATTGTGTATAGTTTTATCTTTTTCTCGTTAATATTCTGACTAAAGTCAAATTATATTGTTGATAATCAATTAGTTGTATGTCTTTAAATTTAACCATTTTTGCACACTTTTTTGCTCTTTTTTCTTGTCGATAGCTTAAGAAATTAACAGGTTTTTCTTGTGTTGGTAATAGTTATTTTATTTTTCCGTGCGTTAATTTAATATCTTTAATTTCATAAACATTGGCTTTAAAACATTTCAGTTTTTCAGGATTAAAAATAGCAATATTATAACCTACCGAATTCAAGGAACTTTGATATTCCACTCCATCAAATCCCAAAGATTTAATAAATTCTGATATATATTGAGTAGGAATATAATCTAAAATTTGGTCATGTTTTCTAATAGGTAAAGACAGTTCTTTTTGAAGTGTTTGTATGAAAGGAATATAAATTAAATAATTTTCTATTTCTTCAATTTCAGACCAGTAAATTGGGTCGTCTTTTGGATTTCGAAGGTTCAATATTTTTATATCTTCAGTAAGCTTAAATTCACCAACACTTACATAATCAAAAAGCGATGCTCTGGTTTCATACATAGATGTTTCAAGGCTGTCAGCAACGTATAAATAAGAAATTCCTTTTGGATTTGCTCTTCCGCTTGAGGCTAATTCAATTGGTGGATTTCCCATTTTTTCGCAGGGGAAACCACTTTTGTCTGAAACTCGACATCTAAAAAAAATTCTACCTTTTTTAATATTTCTATAAAAACTCTCGTGCAGAAAAAATGTTTCTAACTTTTTTAGGTCAATTGTATTTTGAATATGGTAACGATTAACAAATTTTATTTCTTCTTTAAAATCGTTCCAAACATTATGAATGTTGTCAGCTTGTGTTTCTAAAAAAGGCTTAAGTTTTAAGGAAACATTACTATTAAATAACGATTCAAAAACTTCAAATTCATCCGCAAAAATGGCTTTCAATAAATCCGTCGGATTTATTACAATTTCACTAATTACATTAAAATCTTCCTTTAATGATTCGGATATTTGAGAATTGGAGTTCTCATCGGTAACGTATAGAGATAATATGTTTCTAAAAAATGGCGATAATTCTCGTGCAGAATAAATTGAGGTATTTTCAGTTTTACAGAAATCACATTTTCCTGTTCTATCATCACCATTAATAATACTAATTAGATAAGAACTAGTAAAACAATTAACACAACAGTTCATAATTAAATATTATTAATTATTAACTCAATGTGATTCATTATTGAAAGTTTTTTTAAAGTTCCGAGTCCTGGGAAATGCCCTCTTCCTTGTAAATCTCTAAATTCAGTTATTGCAGCAGTATTGAGATTGTTTTCGTTACACCAAATGACCAATTTATTTATTGCTTCTGAAAATTTACCACCAATATCAGAAACATCTTCATTTGAGTCGGAAACGAAATGCTTTACTTTAATTTGCTCATTTTCCAAATAACTCAAATGAATGGCTACTGCTCTTGGTAAAAATCCTGATTCTGAATAATTATCACCAATTGTTAAGAAATCAGAGAATCCAACAAAACCATCTTGGATATAAAACCTATATTCTTTCGAAAAATCACTTTCTTGGTTCAGATAATCTGCATTTCTAGATTGCTCTTCGAAATAATCATCTAAACTGACAAGAGTATTAGCCTCAAATTCACGATAATATCTACGACTAGTTTTTGAAAAATAAATTACATTATAAACAATGTTCAATTGATTATTTAATAGCTCAATATTTTGACTGTTTACCTCCGTTTTGTGTATTAATGTTATTCCGTTATAATTTAAGTCTAAAGCGTTTAAAAATTCAATTAAAGCAGCAATGCTTCTTTCTGTTTTAGAGTCAATTATAACCGCTAATTGATAGTTGTTGTATTCTGCAGGAATTGAAGAAGTAATTATTTCAATAATTCTGTCATATTGACCTTCTAAATCTCCAACTCTTGGATTTATAATTAAGTTAAAATTTGCATTGTGATTCGCGAATTCAGCTAAAGTAGAATTTAAAGTGCTTGAAGGTTTGACAGGTTCAATTATAGGTGAAATTTTACTTAATTCTTGTGGGAATAGGGCACACAATTCTCTTAAGGCAATTAATTCAAATTGTTTGCCTCTTAAATATGGGAAATACATATTTTGCTGTTTTTATTAAGAAAAAAATCTAATTTAGCATACTCATTTTTTGAAAAATCCAATGTGTAACAAATATGTTTTAAACTCTCTGGAATAGCTTTTTCTTGAATTTTTTTTGGATTTGAAATATTTCTAGATTTGAGTTTGTTAACTACTAATTGTTGAAACAATGATACTTCAATCTTTTTTGCTAAGGCTAAACACTCTTTGAAAATTCTTGTATTAGAAACTTCAGGAACAAAGTTGAAATATTCGTGAATTAACTCAATATATTCTTGTTTTCTTAAGGTTTTAAATAATGTTTCATAACTAAAAGAATCTACATTACTTGTTGCTTCTTTTATTGTTTTTAAAGCGTTTCTTGATGTTAACTCAATAATTCCAATTGTAGTATTATCGTAAAGCTCAATTAATTTATTTACGTGTTTTGAACTAGTTACAATATAAACTTTGTTTCCAAATTGACAATAATCTACAATTTGTTTATCTAACTTTTCAAGATTGTCAAGTTCTGTTTTTATTTCATAAATTCTTGCTTCTCCATTTAACAAAACAAAATCTGCAATAGATTTCCCTATATTAAATTCATTTAAAGCAATTGTATTTTTTAAACTATATTTCTTTAGAAGTAATTTATTTGTAAGTATATTTTTATATACATATTCATTTTTATAATTTTTTAAAAGTGAATTGTAAATAACATTGATTACATCAAGGTTTGTTATCGTATCTGAAATTGTTGTATGCTTTTTCAACTTGTAAAAAGTAGAATAATAGTCATCTTCTCGCACAATCTTTTTAAAGTTAGATGTCGAAATTATTTGTGATAAACTACGTATTTTACTTAAATCAGTTACTATTTCCATTAAAGCAAAGTTACAAATTTTAAATTATGATTATGTGACATCATTCTTATATTTAATTCTGAGTATTCTTTAATTATTGCCAACTCGTTTATATATACACAAATATACATTTTTATATATACTATTTTCCTGATAACACTAGTTTTTTGATTGTATTTATCATTTTTTTTAATTTGTAAGTGAACTTAAATAACTCTGTAGTTTTTAACAAATTAAGCGTCATAAAACTTTAATGAATGAGTGTAAAAAATGTTCCGGAATGGAACTTTTTTGATCAAATGAATTTGTGTTTTTAAGCGGAATGCAAAAACGTAAAAAAATAAAAGTGCTTTTGGAATATAATGGAGAAAGTTGTTTTATTTTTTGATCAAAAGAAAATAATTTAATTATAAAAAAGAGTGTTGTAAATAATGGCTCAAAGTCATGAGACTTTGCGCAGCGAATTTCCTTATCAAAGGCATAGTTTTCGGACAGGCACTAATTATAAAGATTAATCTTTTTTGAAATTGGATTTATACTTCTTCTAAAGTTAAGCTAATAGGTAAGTGATCACTGAATCCGTTTGGATTAAAATCACTTTTATTTGGTCTTGAAAAACGAATAGCTTTTTTGTAAGCTCCCTTTACAAGTTCAGGAAAATCAACTATTTCTACCGTATTTATTTTGAAAGGATGGGTATTACTTTGGCTTAAAATATTTTTAGAAACTAAAAACTGATCTAATATATTTACTTCACTGCCCCAAACATGTGTGCCTTTATTTTGATCAAAGAACTTATACATTACATTGTAAAAGAAATGATTTTTTGCATTCATTACTTTCTTTTTAATATTGGTTGATTGCAAGTATTTTGTAATTGATCTATCATAAGGGTTATCGTTAAAATCACCCATTAAAAGGATGGAAGTTTCACTACCAAGCTCTTCATGTATTCGTTCTACCCAATAAGATAAGTTTTCGGCAACCATGATTCTAAATGGTTCGGATTCTAGATGACCACCAGATCTGGATGGCCAATGATTCAATATTAAAACCAAAGTATTTCCTAATTGTGTTGTAAGTTGTACCTGGAATAAATCTCTTGTTGGGTTTCTTTTTGTTATACGAAGTGTAAATGCATCAGGGTTTTTGTCGTACTTATCACTATCGTAAATAAGAGCGGTATCAATACCTCTTTTGTCTTCTCCATCTATAATAGCAAAGGTGTAATTTCTACCTAATAAAACATTTAATTTGAGGGTCAAAAGTTCTAAAACATGTGCATTTTCAACTTCACAAACTCCTAATATATCCGGGCCTAGGTTATTGTTGAATTTGGCAATTATAGAGGATAAATTATCTATTTTTTGATCTAAGATAGTTTGTGCCCATCCTGCCAATTCAGACTTTAATTTTTTATTTAGAAATTGACTGCGACGTGGTGAGTTTTCGATATCAAATAAATTCTCTAAATTCCACCAACAAATATTATGTAAGTTCATTTTTATCTGATTTAAGCCTAAATATACGATTTACTTATTTATAGTGTTCACGATTTGGCGTAAAGAGGAAACTATTAATGAAATTTGGGTTGTTAGGAAAACTATAAAACTAATTTAAGTCATTTATAAGTTTTATGGCTTGGCTTAATCGAAAAAATTGATCTTTTTTTAAGAGCTTAAAAAAAAGCTCATTTAATATCTCATATTTTTTCATATTTTCTTTTTTGGCCTTTGCATCAACTATGAGTTTTCCAAGAATAGCTTCGCCTTTTAATCCGTTCAGTAAATAAATATTATTTAAAGGAAAAGTGGTCTTTTCATATGTTAAAACAAAATCAGTTTTTAAACCTGTTTCTCTATTATCTTGGACAACGGAATTGGCTGAATAACTTAGCGTTTCTATTTTTTTGAGTTTAAATCCTATTTCGTTCAATGAATTAATAATACTAATCCATGTTTCATCATCTAAACTATTAAACATTAATGTGAATTTTTTACCTGGTTTTAAAACTCTGTATATTTCAAGGAAAGTATCTTTTAATAATTTATTATAATCTTCTTGGTCTTTCTGTCTTTCTTTAGAACCACTAACAATTATTTCGTCTTTATAATTAACATTATTACCTAGCCAACTATTCCATAATTGACTTAATTCTAAATATGGAATTCTATCTCCATGTGGAGGGTCTGTAATGATATAATCAACAGAATTATCTTGAATGTCAACCAAAAAATTTTGTGCTGGTTGATTTGATAAATAAAAGCCTGATTTTTTGTTTAATAAATTTGAAAATGAAGTTGACTCTTCTACAAAAGGAAAATCTTGAAGCTGGTTAAATTTAGCCTTTAGTATTTTTTTGAATTTTCTCTCAAAACAATTCCAAACATTAATTTCAAAATGCTCTTTCGGTTTCCAATAACCAATAACCCAACTTCCTACAGATTTATTTGCTCTTTGTATTTTCTTGCCATCTTCTTTATTAATTTTTTTATTTATAACAAAAACCATATTACTCGCTTGTCCTAAAGAAGAAGTAAAACAGAACTTTAATATATTTCTTATTTTACTATCCCTGACCTTTTCAATTTCATCAAATAAAATTGACAATGCATAAAGGTTTCGAGGTGTAAAAAGCTGATTAACCCTATCATTTTTTTTAACATTAATCCTTGAGTTTTCAAACATTTTATTTTTAGGAAAATATTGTTCTATCTCTTCATAAGTGAATGATTTTGCTTTTTTTTTATCATCCTTATTCGCTTTGGTCTTTTCATATTTTGGTTTACCATTTTTAAACCAAACTTCATCTAAAACTTTATCTTTCCAAATAAAATGTGAAGCTATATATGAAGTGTTATTACGTTTGACTTCATACATTTCATTAATTATGTTTTTTATTGAATTTTCAATTCTCTCATACTCTATATTAAGTAATTCAGTATCTGTTTGAGAAAGTAATTGACGTGTAATAAAAATAGATGCTGGGTTTATATCAACACCTATTGCACGTCTATTACAAGCAATACTTTCAATTATTGATATTCCAGAACCAAGGAAAGGATCAATTATTAAATCGCCTTTTTTAGAATTTCTCTCTATTAAACCCCTAATAATATTTGGAGGTTTTTTTGACCAATATTTATGTAGAGAATAAATTCCTTCATACGAATTCGCCTGATGATTTTGTAATTGATTCTTCAAAATTTATAAGTTGAAAATTTGTGGCTTTGAGTTTCGATAATAATTTCTAAATTCATTTTTGTAATAATGATTATAAATTTAATCTTCTTTTTTTATAGTAAAATGATTGTTAAAATAATCTCTAGCACCTCCGTGAGTACATGTATTTATTTGGGATTTACCATCTACTCCTATCTCAACCGCATACCATGATTTAACATGATTATGATCTGCTAGATAATTACTGTGAGAGGTGAAAAACAGTTGATTAATTTTACCATCATTGATAAGTTGTTGTAAGAAATTTAAAAACTCATTTTGAAAAGCAGGTGAAAGATTTAATTCAACTTCTTCAATTACCAGCACTTTAGCCTTACTCGCATATATACATGCCAAAATATAAATAATCTGTTGAATACCTGTTCCAAAATTCTTTAAAGGGTATCTTCCTTTATTATTATCAAGCATTATATCTATACCCTCTCTCGGATTAGAAAATCCAACATCAGCATTATTCAATGGATAATTTGTCAAATTATTAATTAATGATTGATTATTCCCACCTTCAAGTTTAAATTCATCAAACCACTTAATCAAATCAATATACTGGTTATAAGTTTCAGGATTTATATATAAATCATATAACCAGCTTTTAAAATTATTAGGCGTTAATTCTTCATTCTTTATAAACATCTCGTTACCAAAATATCTATTACTATCTATAAATTGAACACCATTATTCAAAAGTATTAATATTTCATCTAGGGCAGTTGAATCATCTTTTAAATCAGTTGTTGAACCTTCAAAGTAATTTGAACCACTTGCTCCAGTACTAAATATTTTCAAATTATTTAATCTTACTTCTTCTAACTCTATTCTTGAAATATCATAGCCTTCAGAAACTATTATTCCTTTAATTATTAAATCAAATTTTGAATCACCTGCTTTTATATATTCTTCTAGTCTATCCACATTAGTAAGATCTCTAACATTCATTTCAATCTCAACTTCGAATTCGATATTCTTATCGCGATTACCTTTGAAAAACAAAAAAGGTTGATCAACTATTTTGCCATCCCAGAAATTTCTGGTACCTCTTTCCAGTTTAACTCTAGATTCCATAGTGCCATCTTCTCGCTCTACAGCATAAACATCATAATCTGCCTTTTTTCTAAAAATGAGATGTATTAGTTGCATTAAGTTAGATTTTCCACTATTATTATAGCCGAATACCATATTGTTTTCGGTTAATCGTTCAGCTGTTGCGTCTGCTAAACTCTTATAATTTTTAACTTTAACTAATTTTATTTTCATATTTGTAGTTTAATATCCTTTATATATTGTTATTATATCATTGGTCATCTGCTCATAAACAGACTGCGACACTAATCCGTCCTGAAATTTAAGAATTAAGTATACATGAAGTTTTATGAAAACATCTGTATGTTTTCTGCCATGGAATAACGGGTACTTTGTATTTATAATTAACAGATTTCCATCAATTTTACATGCTTGAAAAAGTTCATTTTTATAATCCCAAGTGTCGGACTTAACAATAAATTCCTTCCCACTTATCTCAAAGATTTTATCAGGTTGTTTAGCTACCTTTTTATTTTCGGTACTACCTTTTAGAGCTCCAATTTCGAGTGTTTTTTTAAGAGTATCTAATTTGGCATCGCTATCTTTGACTTTATCATTATCTGGATAATTTATTTTTTCTTGACTAGATAATTCAGATTTAGATGTCGAAGTTACATTCACAGGATTAAGCTTTTTTATAAACTTAATCTTCGATTTATCTAAACTTAATATATCTTCAGCCTCATCTTCTAATTTTTTTGATAACATCCGTAACTTTCTTGCGAATAAATCCTTTAATCTTTCATAATCTGGACTGTAACTAAATCCATCACGAGACACTTTTATTAAATCATTTAAACCCTCGATGATATGTAACTCTCCTGTTAATTGTTGCATCCTAGAGTGCCCGCCAACAGTTTCATTTTCGAATTTTTCTCTTTCTCCTACACCAACATTAATATTCCTTATTTTTACACCCCTTGCTTCAATCGGATAAACAGGTTTTCTATCAGTACAAATGATATATTGAAATTTGATTTTCCCTATTTGCTCAAAATCACCATCATGACTATCTAAAATTTCATTCGCATAGACTCCTCTTAAGAGTTTGTATTCATTAAGAAATACAACAAATGGTAGATTTTTACTATATTCAAAAAACATCTCATTATACCTAACATCCTCATACTGAATTGGTAAATCTTCAGAAAGAGTCCATTTTAGTTTTTCAATTGAACTTATATATTTTGGGTTTTTGATTGATTTTAATTTATATTTTAGTTCTGTATTAGGAAAGAAAAATTCTTCAGATATTTTCGTGAAGCCAGATAGTGTGATTTTTGTATAATGATTTTGCCTTTGTGACTTATCAATTCTATTGCCCCCAGTTATTTTTATATCACCAACATGAATTTGAGAATTGTTATCGCTAAAATACTTATGACAAGGAATAGTAGCAAACATAATTTCATCTAAACCGCTTTTGGTCGATTCAATTTGATATGTTTTAAAAAAAGGAAATATGGAAAGAAAACCAACTCCAAATTTACCAATAGTTTCCCTTTGTTTAATGTTAGATTCTTTTTTCTCTCTTTTCTTTCCTGCAATTCTTAAGTAAAACTCATAATCCGAAGAGTTCATTCCAATTCCGTTATCCATTACAGTAATCTCCTTTTTGTTTAAATCAACTGATACATTGACTTGAGTGGCTAAAGCATCATATCCGTTAGTAACTAATTCTTTTAACGCATTTGGAAAATTTTCATATGTAGACTCACTCAATGTCTTAACAATATTCTTGTCGACAGTAATAACCTTTGGCCATATATTAGCGTTCTTATCCATATTAATTTTATCCGTTTATTTTACTTATAATTTAACTTTTTTATTCTCATTCATTATTTTATTTCTTATTGCAAATAATGGTTCTAAATTCCCTTGTTTAATAGATGTTGCTTGTTCTTCCGTTAGATATGGGTATTTATAGTTACTTGTGTAATCAATGTTTTCATTTATAATTTTTAAAATTAATGATAACTCAATTGGGCTAAATTTATTTAATTTAACATCTCCTTTAATTTCATTCAGTTTATTTGTGATTAAAGGTAAAGGATCATCACTGGAAAAATTACCTTCGCGTCCTCTGGAATGATAAATAGCATTATTTATCGCATTTATGTCTGTACTTGAAAAAGTAATTGTTTCCAAAGAAGAATTTTTACTATCACATTTTTTCACTTTATCATGAGTATAATTTAATACATTATTTATCGGCGTAACTTTCTGAGATATAAAGGTATTTGAAATTTTACACCAATAAAAAAAAGCTTCCGGATTGCTCTTTTTTAATTTATTAAGCCGTGTTTCAAAAGGTTGTTCTATTACCCAGTCTAATACTTCCATAGGGTTGTTAAAGTTAAAAATTTTATTTGAACCTGTTTTTAAAACTACTGAAATATATGCAGCTTTTGCTGCCGGTACCATAGCACGCTCTATATGGAAGTTTTCCGAAAAAATATAATTTTTAATATTCTGAACTCCTTTTTGAATTTCGTTATAATCACCTATACCGGATTTACCCCTTGCTCCCATAAGTAGTGCCGTTTGAAAAATATCGTTTAGCACATCTTCTTCATTTAGTTCTGTTAGCTCCCTATATGCTAATTCTGTTTTTGCAAATTGTGTAAATACTTCTGAGACAATTGCCATATCTTCTACCATATCAAACAAATGACCAACATCAAATAATTGTTTTATAATCTCCACTTCTTTACCTCTCCCATAAGGTACTCCTGTTGTGTTGGGTGCAAAAGCAGTTAATTTATCACCTAATATAGCTTCGGGAATTGGTACTGTTACCTTAACATTTTTACCCTCTGATTTTATAAACGGTGATTTAATTTCAATATGGTTAGTATGTTTTCCGTAATGGCTTTTTTCATAGAGCACATCCAATAAAATATACTCTTTTTCAGCTCTGGCATTTGTAACTGGTTTATAATAGAACTTGTAATGCTCTTTTTCTATATTAGATTTTGATTGACGTTCATTTATTTTATATTCCAGGAAATCTGAACCGTTCAAAACAACATCCAATGTTTCTTTCATATTGTCTGGTTTCTTTGAAACAATGATATCTATATCAATAGAGAATCGTTTCGGCTCTTTGAACAACAGCATTAATGCAGTACCTCCTTTAAAAATAAATTCTAAGCCACTGTTTTGAAGATGCTCTAACAAATACAATGCACGTACCACCTTTTCGACCAATATTGGGTCTGATTTGCGCTGTTTTGCAATTTCTGTTATCCATTTTTCTTTAAGTGAATCCTCGTGAATCATGTACCAAAGATTTGGCAGTAAATAGGCATTATTGCCATATCTTTACTTCGTTATTAATAAAATTCTCTATCTCAGTTCTCTTATTTCTTCTACTGGCATATCTCAACATTTTAGTATTATTAACATTGTATTTATCGAATGCTGTTTGGTATATTCTTTTTAATTCTGCTCCTTGCTGTGCTGCAAAAACTACTGTGTCGCAATAAATATCTACTAATAGTTTTTCTAAGGTTTGAGTCACTACTTTATTTATTTTTTGAGTAGGTGCTTCCGTAGTTAAACGTGTAATAATGATAGGTTCATTTGCATTAACCACGTATTTGTTTATTATTTCTTCTGATGGGTCTAAAAACACTTCTCTTCCTTGTTCCTTTAGTGCATAAAAAACGGACTCCATAACTTCTTTTTCTACCTCTAGAATTGTATAAAATCTAAACGGTTGATGCAGCATAAATTCATTTAACCATTTTGTTGACCATAGGCAGGTATCAATAAATGGAAATTGATTGTAAATTTTACCCAACAGGTATTTTAGTGATCGACTAATTTCTGGAATAAACTCATTCCCTTCCTTTTTAGAAAATGAATACAAGCCTCTACTCACTCTATATAGCACTCCTTTGTTTACCAGCTCGTGTATTCTCCAATCAACCGTTGCACGCTTAACATCTTCATCAAATTGCTTATAAAAAGTAATAATATCACTCACACTTATATTTTCTCTGTTTGAAAATGCCTTTTTAAGTTCATTAATATGGAAAGTTTTAGTTGCGATACTATTTATGTTTTTACAAATATACTAAAAAACAAAGATTTGGCAACATATATATTTAATGCCAAATCTTTGAATTAATTTCTTTTGTCAACACTTTCTTTATCAAACGCAATTAAATTAAAGAGTTGTCGCATTCTAGAACGAACACGATTGCCGTAAAGTTCTTCGAGTTCATGGGCGTTTAGGTTGGTAGTGGCGTGGGTTAACCCAAGGTTAATATTTCTCGTCTCTCGACTGCGCTCGAGATGACCTGCTCGAAATGACACATTTGAATGATGTTTGATGAATAGATCATAGCGTGAAAGGATAATTTCTCCCATGACATTGCAGTCTTTACCAAAATGTCTGCCTATTGGTTCTACACCCAAGTCATCAAAACAATAGAAATTGTTAGCGCCGTATTGCTCGATTATTTTGAATCCGATGTTATTGAATTGGAAAGTGAGGTTTCTTGCTGGAATTATTTCATATTTTTTAATATGGGGTACAAAATGAGGTAATAATTTCATTAAACTTGTTTTTCCGCATCCTACCGGACCGGATAAAAGAATTCCTTTGTGGAGGTCTATTCCTAGTTTTTTACAGCCTTCTTTATCCTGGATCATGTAGGTGCATAATTTTAGGATTATTTCTTCGTCTTCTTTATGGATCTTAAATTTTTTACTAAATAGGAGTTTACCTTTGTGATCGAGGTAGTATAGGATCTTCTTAAAATCGTATTGAATTATATTTCCGTTTATTTTACCTAATTGGTATTGGGTAGAGCCTTCAGTTATTATGTGGGGTGTCAGTGTTTTCATATTAATTCTGTTATCATTCATCTTTTGCTTGTTTACTTTCATTTTGCCTTGATGCAAAACGAAACAAAAGATCAAGGCTGATTTTAATTTTCTGTGCCTTATTTCTATAAATTTTTTATCCGCCGCAGCCTAAGGTATTTCACTCACCGACTGCTCCTGCTTCCATTTCGCTAAAAATTTATTGAAGGCAATACGAAAATTTAAATAGGCCATTTTCAGATTTTTAGATAAATTAAAATTGTTTGACATAGTTTGTTTTTGGTTATAATGTGAGGCAGTTTGTTGTTCATTACTTTATTTGTTGAATCTTTTGACTACGCTCATTGTGATATTTAGATTTTATTTATAAGATCCCTTTGTTACACTCGGAATAACTGTTTGATGAGATTGCTTCGTTCCTCGCAATGACGTATTATTTGACCTCTGGGTTATGAACCCGACGCTCATAATGGTTCATTGTAATTTTTGTTTTTGGTTGTTTTTAGGTTGTCTGTTTTTTGGCTATGTGCTGTTTTTGTTTCTCTCGACTCTGCTTGGGATAATTTTTTTATTTCTTCGGCTTTAATCATCCAATTGTGAGCTGTGGCATGCCAATCGACAATTTTTGTTTTTCCGCCAATTTTCCATCCAATACTTTGGTAATGGTTGTAAAATTTTTTTGCTTCAAGAATTGGCCATTTTTCTTTTTTAAAAAAATCAATAACTTCATTTTTATTTTTAGGCTTTTCTAGTTTATTAAAGTTTATATTGTTTTTTATAGTTTCTTTATGTTTGTTTATAGATACCAGCGCTTGTCCACTGCTTGTCCCGATATTGGTACGACTGCGGTACAGAGCTTGTCCAGTACTTGTCCCGAAATTGAACATCTTAATTCTGCTTCCCCGAAAAGGATTATGAGATGGTATATACAGAAAATATTTCCATTGACTTAATTCTTTTACACAACGATGATAGGTAGTTTTAGATCCAATTTTTGAAAATTTCATGGCTTCTTCCCTATTGATATAAAATTCTTCTGTAAAGTGGAAATTATTCCATAATTGAAATAATGCAATGTATAAACTGATATGTGTTGGGTTTAAACGACTATCTTTTGAGAATTGAAGGAAAACTCCGTTGAGGTGTTTGATGTAATTTATTTGTTGCATAAAAAGACCTTTCGGCTGTGCTCAAGGTGATATTTTGTAAAATTGATGAGATTCCCGAGTACCCTCTTAATCAGTCAAACTGGTCACAAGTTTCATGGGGTTGGGAATGACATATTTGATTATTATTGAATGTACAAGAGGTAATATTATACCCCTCTGCCTTCGGCATCTCCCTTAAAGCGGAGAATTAAAATGACTTTACCTAATCTTTAATTTTATCAAAAGAGAAGGAATATCAGTACTTATTATGGATACGGTTTTCTTCTAGTGTATTAAGGATCTCATCGTAATCATAGTAAAGTGTTCCTCCTATTTTGGTGTAGGATATAGTTCCATTGACACGTAAGTTTTGGAGTGTACCGTTTGATACACCTAATAGATTCTTAACTTCATTTGTCTTTAGCCATTTTTTTAATTTATTACCGGTATTTTCCCGGAATAAATTTTTGATGTCTTCTATCAAATCTAATTTAAATTCCATTAAATCTTCTGTAGTAAGTATTGTTGCTGCCATAGTTTGATGGTTTTAGGTTAATGATGATTAATATTTGACAAATTTGTAACAGTTTAATGGATATTTTTCACAAGTTACACCCAAGTTGGGTTCTTTTTTTAGTCATTTATTATATGTTATATTGTTTATATATAGATAATTACCATATTTTTTACAATGCTAAATTGTAACAAATTAAATGGTAGGTTGATTAAAATTTGGTTTACCAAGTTGGGTGTTTTTAATGTATCTTCTCACCTTCGGGGACTCCGTGCCAAAGGTAGATAGGTTCCTTAGAAAGGATGGGAGTTTTGAAAATGAGTATATTTATGGTAACTAGCTTGTGTTGTTTCACGATTTAGGAAACGATAGGAGATTCCCTAGTTCCCCTTTAACCAGTTAAGCTGATCACAAGTTTTATGGGGATGGGAATGACAAGGCAGAAACCACCTCCCCCTTCGGGTACTCCTCCTATAAGGAGGAGAGTTTTTTTTACTTATTCATCAGATTCATCCATACGTTTTGTAAGTGATTCTTTTAACAGATCTATAAATTTAGTATTGTTTATTTTGCGCGAACGGATCTCTAAAAAAGTTCGATAGAAATCACCTAACTCTACATTAAAGATATGTTCAAATGCTGAGGCCATTTCTTTGATATCTGCAGTACCTTTATTGATATCTCCGGAAGCATGCAAAGCATAAATGAGTTCGACCAGATCTACTTTGTTACCTGTCCAAAATAATTTTGTATTCAATTGATTGGCTTTTATTGTAGTTTCCATACCATTTCTATTTTCAATTTTTTCAATTTCTTGTTGCAAATAAACAATTAACATATCATAGGCCATTATAGTTGCAACCGTTGAATCATGGCTTGTCGAAAAATTTTCATCTGTAAAAAAATGGAAATTATCCAATCGTAAACGAATGTCTTCTTTGCCTCTTACAAAATAATGGTTGTCTAGTGATATACCTCCTCTGCGATAGTATTGATAAAACTCAAGATTATCATTAAAATAAATCTGTAGTTTTTTAATTTCTCTATCCAGATATTTTTTTTGTGATTTTGAAATACCTCGTGGGCGTTTACTTTCAATGTTGAAAAGTTTTACATGGTATATTAATATGGAATATATTTTTGGTTTTATATTCTTAAAAAAATTAATTTCTTCTTTTGTATTTGAAAAACCAGTTTTTAGGATCTGATTTCGTAGACGAAGCAGAATTTTCTTTGTAATCTTAATACCTTTTTCTGCTTTTAGAAGTACATCATCCAGTTCGGATTCCATGTTATTGATCTCTTCATTTAAATGCTCTAGTATTTTATCAATGTCTTTTGTCAAAGTTATAATGCATTTTTTGATTAAAAATGATTCTTTATTATATTGTAGTTTTGAAAAAATTGAATTCCAATATTATTGGATATAAATCCATTCATTTAACATCTATAAAAATATACTAAATGATTGTATTTAGTTGAAGGATTATCCTTACACTTTGTATGGAGATTCATTGCTTTTGTAGTTTTATATTAATAGCAATAATAAATTATTAGCGTTTTACTTTTAAAATAGACAAAAAAATTAAATAGTATTATCTTTGAATATCTTGAATAATTTAAATGTAATAAGGCTAAATTATTTCATAAGAGAATTAGGAAATAAAAAAATGCTACACTTTACTTTTCAATTATTTCTTTCAAGTTATATAAACAAAGTGAATAATATAGTTACAATTGGTTATTTGGAGAAGGAGTCTCTTCTGATAAAGCTATTTTTTTTATTATTATATTTTTTTTTGCTATAACCAAAAATTATAGATATTGAAAATAAAAAAGTAATAATTAAAGTGAATAATATTTTAAAATCAAAACTAGTTATTGAATTATTATTCAAAGAGAAAAAACTATTCAAATTCAAAAAATTAATCAACATTGCAAGCCATACCACAATTATTACAATACTTAGAATTTCATTTATTTTTGAAACAGAATAAAATGTATCTTTATGAAATATTGTTTTGTAAAGAGGTCCTGAAATAAAATCTTCAAGTTTATCTATGTGATTTTCCCAGTTTTCCTGCCACTTTTTGCTACCACGAATAACATAGTTCCAAGCAATTGAAAAAATAATACCTAAACAAATTATGATTAATTGAATATATTTATTTTTTATTTCATTTTCCGAAATCTTAAAATATGCAACAAAAATTAATGCTATAAAGCCCCAAAAATATGCTGCTCGTGTCCAAAATTTATTAATCTCAAAATCTCTATTTTCCCAAGCTTTCCGATAGGCATATTCTATTTTTTCTTTTTCTTTTTTTTTAATTTTCCAAGCATTATTTTTCTTTATTAGTCCAAAACTTGAATAATACTCATCATCGTTAATTTCAATATAATCATTAATCACCGGAGAATAAATCTTAGATAATATATTTGACATCCAATCTTTCATTTTTGCTTTATCTATTTTATTTTATAAAAAGAATTTGTATTAAACGTACTATAATAATCTCTAAATTAGAATTATATGAATTAATCATTCATATATTTTTCTCTATCATACTCACACATTGGGCATAATCCATTTTCTTCAATAAAAAGATAATCTGTCAATCCGGTTACATTTCCATTAACACACCTTTCGCACTCAATGCTTTTTGTATAACTCTTAACAAAAGATTCAATAATCGGTTTTTGTTTCCCTTTTAAAGAATCAATCCCTTTACCTAATATTTGCTTTGCTATACCTTCAATTGCACCTGATAATTTTTCATTTTCTAATAATTGCCTAAGAAATTCTATTAAATCATCATTATACTCTTGTTCTATCATCCATTTTTTTGCTTGTCCCATATTTTTATATTATTAATTAATCCCAAGACAAATTTACTTCAATTCAAATTTAATTAGGAAAACATTCACCAACAGCAGGGTTAAGAATATCAGATAGATATTTTTCAACACCTACTATTTGGTTAATACTTACCTTTGCCCATGTTATTTTTAAGTTAGGGTATTTAGTAATTTGGCTATTATCCCTATGATCGATTATTCTTTCTTTAATAACTCCACTTCCAAGTCTGACTGCAACTTTATTTGACCAAATTATATATACACCATTTAAACTATTAAAGTGCTTATGAGCCACGTTAACCTTTAAAAAATCATACCAATTTTCATTTTCACATTTAATCCAGTTTATTTTTATCATAAAATTAGTATTTCTTATTGTACAATCCTTTAATTTGTTCATTAAACTCATGGTAGTTCCAAAGTTTAAGTGAAAAATTGTCAATAAAAATTTCTTGAAACCAACTATCCCCTAGGCAGAGCCATAGGGGTATTTCGCTGGTTTCATTTTGACATAAATGTCAAAAAGCTAAATTTATTATTTAGATCCCCTGCGGGGATGACATTTCATAGGAACCCCGACGCAGAGCGTCGAGGAATTCTTTTCGATTAAAGTAATATTTAAATTCTGTATTTTAGATTCTTTTCGTTTAACCGGTATGACACTCACTAGAACAGTATTTGCAGCCATTTGACTGTGAATAATATTCCTTAGCTTTTGTAACAGCATTTCTACAACTGAAATAATCTCCTAAATATATTCTATTATCAACTTTTGGCATCCATGTACACCCTTCTTTATGCACTTCATGATCACCGTTTTTTTGTACATTTTTATTCACATAATAATTACTCATAACTTTTTTATTTAATTATTTATCTATTTATTAGCACATAAAATTTAATACTAACTCATTTTTTTCTAGTTTCTTTAATCGTAGTTTTCTTATGCTTATCTGCATATTTTTTAGTTACATACTTGCCTGTTCCAGCATCTCTGTGCTTTGTCGTAGTTGGTTTTTTCTTAGCCATAATTTTATTTTTTAGTTACTATTATTATTTTATTATTTAGCCGATGACTCACAATAATTTGAAGCCGGATAATCGTCACTTTTTTTTCTATTATTTTGCCATTGTAAAGCCTGTAAATTTGAAATATCATCACTTCCTCTTTTAGAAACTGGTTTTATATGATCTATTTCCCAACCTCTGCCATTTTTATCTGTAATGCCATATTTACTCCACTCAATCCAGGCTTTACAAGAATCTTTTCTTATAATTAAAGGGTCGTATTCCGGTACACTTGTAGCTTTTAACCATACTTGCATTTTTTTTAAATTGGAAAATTTATTTCCACTTCTATCTGTATTGTTTTTTCTTGACATTTTAATTTGATTATGGTAATGTTTTATATTTATTTTGGATTTAGTGCTTTGATTTGTTTTATTAATTTGAAGCCTGTGCCAATAAGAATAATTGTTATAAAAATCATAAAAAAACATACAGCGATAAATGATGCTGTTAATGTATCATATGATATGTTTTCAAATCTATTTGTTCTAATAATAATAAAACTAATTTTTAATTGACTGTATAATTCCGGAATATAAATCAGTGAAATAATTGATGAACCAATTAATAATGGTATATATTTAGTTTCTACAACCTCCATACTTTTTAAATAATCTTTTTTATTATCAATTTTATGTTTTTTGGGTTTTATATTAATGACTGATTTAATTGCAGGAAAGAACAAACTATACAATGCAGTAATCACACCTAATAGAATGCTTGAAGCTGTTAATAAATTTGGTAGATCAGTCATCTTCAATTTCAATATTAAAATATTTGCATAATTCTATATACGAGGAAGGTTGAATTTTATAAGTTGAAATTGTACCACGTTCTTTTTCAATTATTGGCAAACTTGTATCTGCTAAACCTAATATTCTATTCAATTCATCTTTGAAATATTGATTTTGTATTGATAATGTATAGAATTCATCCTTTTCATCTTTTTTTATATTTTCAACTTGTTCTTTTAAAGTTGTTATAATAGTTTCCTTTAAATCATATTGATATTTAGACATAATTGAACGAATAAAGGCTCTGCTTTCAGTTGTAGTTATCTGAAATAAATCACAAATTTTTTGCTCTTCTGGTATCTTTCCATCGAAAAAAATCTTAATCAAATTGAAAAGACGATATTCCAAAATATCTCTTCCTCGTGTAAATACTTTTTGCCCAATAATCATACGTCTCATTTCTTCAAAAGATGATCTACCTAATTTGTTTAAGCTAATATTTAGCTCATCATCGTCATCACAATGAAGAATTGTTTTTAATAATTCTTTTTCAGGACCTTCAATATTTACGTCAAATTCTATCTTCATAATGAACTAATTATTTTAATATATTGTATAACATATTGACACATAAGATTACAATATTATTTCTAAAGAACGATAAGTGAAATCCTTACAATAAGTAAGGTATTTCCATCTATTTTTTAGTCCAATTACAATGTATTTCAAAGGCTTTAAAAGCAAATTGAGATTCTACGTCGTTCGTAACTCACTTTGTACCCATGACAACATTGTATAACTATCTCTAATTGTGTTATTTAAAAAAAACTATTTCTTTTCTTTTTATTCATCCATCTCTTATTGAATTAAGTATTCATGATATGTTTCACAATTCCCATTGATGGAAAAAGAAACAAAAAGATCTAGGCTGCAAAATAAAATCCACAAATATCTTTATATATGCCAGGCGAGGTCTACCAAGATCCCGCTAAAAAATGCGGGATTAGTTCGACTAACTAAAAAATTAAAACTATTTTTTTAGAGTCTCACTAAAAAATTGTAATGATTTGCAGCAATAATTGTAAGGTGTTCCCTTACAGGTTCCTGCTGTTTTGTTCTTAGATTGGACTACTAAAAATTACATTGGTAATGTATCGTTATTTGATCATAGAAAATGATAGTGACAACATCAATACAATAAAAGAAGTATTAGATGATTTTCAAGATTTTACGTGCATTGGAACAACAAATGACCGGGACAATTCCATGAATATTATATTGAAGAAATCTCCAAGTTTAGTTTTTATCAATATAGATGATTGCTTTGAAAATCCATTTCAGTTTATTAGTGAAATTCATCAGTATATAAATTCAATTCCAGAATTTATTGCAATTTCGAAAAATAAGAAAAAGGCTTATGATGCAATCAAAATTAATGTTTTTGATTATATAATAAGCCCTCTTAAGGAATTAGATATTAGAATAAGTTTGAAAAAATTTCAAAAAAAACATCTTCTTCATAATAAAAAGAATATTTGCTTAAAATCATATCGGGATTATCAATATCTAGATACTGATGAAATTCTTTATTTAAAAGCAGATAATAATACTACTGATTTTTATATGAAAGATGGCAATACCATTAATGCATTTAAAACCCTTAAAACCTATGAAGCAAAACTACCTCAGAATTTTTTAAGAATTCACAAAAGCTATATAGTGAATAGCGATTATGTAATGAGAATTAATTTTGGCAAATGGATTTGCATCATAAAAACCTGTAATTGCAAAATTCCATTTACCAAAACTTATATGAAAAGTGTAGAAGTTATTCATAATAACTTATTTCAATATACCTCCCTCTAATTCCATTTCACTATCAAATATTTGGGTTTTACTTATAAAACTTAACCTTTCACTAAAGTCTCTTTTTTATTAATAACTACACTAATTCGCCTATCTATATTTGACCTGAATAAAGAAGCTTCCTATTTAAGTATTAGAGTATTAAAACATAAATACCTCTATCTACTTTTTCATTGTGCACAATAAAGAATTTGCCGGAACCCGGCATCAAAAGCAATTATTAATTCTAAAATTTTATACAATGAAAACAATTAAATATTTTATCGCAATTATCTTATTTTCTAACTTATTTTTTGCTTGCACACCCGATAATACTGTAGAAGAAGGAATCAACAACTCCTCTATTGAAGTTATTGCTACAGGTGGAGATGGAGAGGATGATATTGATGATACAAAAGATTAAAAAGTAAATTAAAATATTATACCATTCCAAAACCTTAAACAATATTGTTTAAGGTTTTTTTGATAGATTTGTAAAAGAAAATTCCATAGAATTGAAAACATTCATTTATAAAACTGTATTCATTTTATTTCAAATTATATTTTTATTATCCGGCTGCAGAAATGAAAATAATCAAATTATTGATCCTAATATAGTTGAAACAGATAGTATCAATTATTGGATAAGTTTATCAAAGAATAAATCATTAAAAATAGATCATCGAAAAGATTATTTATTAAAAGCTTACCATATAAATAGCAAATTAGAGGATTCAATTAAAAATAGGAATTTATTAAAAATTGCTTTTGAAGCATATAAGCTTAAAGACACTTCTGTTTTTATAAAAGCTAACCTAGAAGCCTTGAAAATATCCAAGAAATTACAATATACATTTGGGATTGCTGATACACATTGGAATTTTGGGAACTTTTTTACAAAAGGAGCTAGAATGGATAGTGCATATTATCACTATAATAAAGCTTTTTTAAATTTCAATTCAATAAAACATGAATATTATTCCGGAAAGATGCTTTACAATATGGCTTTTATTCAGAGTAGATTCAAAAATTATTTAGAAAGTGAGATTCTGATATTCCAAGCAATTTCAAAATTTGAATCCTTAAAGAAGGATTTTAATATTTATCAAAGCTATAATCGATTGGGTCTTATTTTTACTGAATTAAAAGAATATGAAAAAGCAATATTTTATCACAATAAAGCTTTAGACTATTTAAAAAAGGGTAAAAATAAGAAAACTTATATCAATGGAAGTTTAAATAATATTGGTTTAGTATATCAAAAAAGTGGAGATTTTAAAACGGCTATTCAATATTTTGAAAAAGCTTTAGAAAAGGATAGTGTAAAAATTAAGAATATTAATCTTTATGCCAGGCTAATTGACAATTTAGCCTATACTAAATTTTTGAATGGAGATACTGAAAAGGTACTCAATGAATTTAATATTGCTTTAAAAATTAGAGATAGCCTTCATAATAAAACAGATGTAACAATCAGTAAAATCCACTTGGCAGAATATTTTGCAAAAAACAAGGATACTTTAAATGCCATTGATCATGCTAAATCTGCACTAGATCTATCAAGGAATGTAAAAAATAACCGAGATATTTTGGCATCGCTAAAATTACTTTCTGTAATCGATAAAGCAAATACGGATATTTATTTAAGTAATTATATTTCTTTGACAGACAGTTTGCAAACAGAAGAACGAAAAGTAAGAGATAAATTTACCCGAATACAATATGAGACCGATGAGTATATACAAGAGACCAAAATCCTTAGCAAGCAAAAGAATCAGATCCTGATCGGTAGCTTTTTTATAATTGCCATACTCACCCTACTCTTTTATATGAAAAAGCAACAGGCACGTAACAAAGAATTGTATCTGGAGCAAAAACAACAAAAAGCAAATGAAGAGATCTATAAATTGATGCTTGAACAACAAACCAAAAAGAATGAGGGCAAGATCCAGGAACGAAACAGAATTGCAGAAGAATTACACGATGGTGTTTTAGGAAGATTGTTTGGTACCCGAATGGGAATGGGTTTTTTGGATGTTAATGGGGATACGGATGCTCAAAAAAAATACCAGTCTTTTTTAGACGAAATGCAAGGGATAGAAAAGGAAATCAGAAGTATTTCTCATGAATTGAAAGATAATCTGTTAAAAGATGACCAGAGTTTTATAGAGATACTTAAAACACTGTTGAGTGAACAGAAAAAAATTACCGGTATTGATTCTGAACTTCAGGCAGATGCATCTATACCCTGGAATACTATGGATAACAGTGTTCAAATGAATTTATACCGGCTTATTCAGGAGGCATTGCAAAATATTAATAAACATGCCCATGCAACAAAGGTTGAGGTAATCTTTTCAATGTATAAAGAAATATTGCATTTGACAATCAAAGATGATGGAGTTGGTTTTGATGTTCAGAAAGCGAAGAAAGGTATTGGTATTAAAAATATGATTTCGAGGGTACAGAAACTTGGGGGTGTTTTAAAAATTGATTCTACCCCAGGGCATGGTACCAGTATAGAAATTAAAATACCTGTATAGGATTTTATTATTTTTGAATTTTTGACGTACTTTGCTGTTTAGATACTTTGTTTTTTTCTTTTTTTGGATAAAAAAAGAAACAAAAAAATCTTTCCTGTCCAAGGTCTTTGCTTCGCACCGGTCACTGAAAATTTGTTTATTTAAGGAAATAATAATACTATTTTTATCCCCTAAATCCTTGTTCTTAATATTGGTTATTGTGACCTAAGCCTGCGGACAGGGATTGTTCGCTAATAAAGATTTTTAAATGTATATGATACAGTAATTACGAATTATATTAAGGACTGGTGTGACTGTGTTTTATAATACTTTGTTGTTTATTCTTATCATTCTTTTTTATTCATTCATTTCTTATTGGTTTTTGAATTTATGATGTGCTTTGCTGTTTAGATACTTAATTTTTTCTTTTTTTAAAGATACTTCGACAAGCTCAGTACAGGTAAAAAAGAAACAAAAAAATCTTTGCTTTTAAAGCCCTTGCGCCTCCTGGCTCGTTCACTAAAAACAGCCACTGGCTATTTTTTTACGTTCCGCCCTATGCTCTTTTTATCTTGCTTCGCTACGATAAACGCACTTCCGGCACTTCATTCATTAATACTGCGGACAGCACCCGTACAGTATAATATTCAACGTTTAAATATAAAAATATTTTGGTCATTGGACACGAAGGGTAATTACTCAATAATTAACCCGCATTATTCATGGATATTCTATTCCAAAGCCAAACTACCTGCTATAATTGAAAATGCCTGCCTTGTCGGCAGACAGGCTCAAAATATGTTTAGCTCAATCCCGACAGCTGTTCGGGAGAGCTACAATTCCTTCACTAAAAAATTTCTGCGCTTTCCAATTAGCTCACTTATTTCTTATTTTTTTATTGGTGTTCGTGATTTCACTTCGTTTAGTTCTATTGGTACTTTAGCTTTTCATAACGAAAACCCATGAATAATTCGGGTTAGATTAAAATTGTTTCGTTTTGGAACAATTTGTTATGTTTTAATCGAAAAAAATATTTTTTAATAGCAAAGAAGTATTAAATTTATCAAAAAATAAATTGTGAAAACATATTCTGTACTTATTGTAGATGATCATCCGTTGATATCAGACTCCTATAAAAAGGGTTTCTTAAAAGTTAGTTCTTTAAATAAAGATATTGATTTTGATATCCATATTGTAAATAGTAGTGATACTGCAGTTGAAAAAATTGAAGAATTTACGCATAAGGGGTATTTAGATATAGCTTTTTTAGATATTAGTATTCCACCCAGTACTGATGGAAAAATCTTATCAGGAGAAGATCTTGGGTTACAAATTAAAAAAGTACTACCCGATACCAAGATCATTATCTCAACAACCTATGATGACAACTATAGAATTAACGCTATTTTAAAAAATATTGATCCTGATGGTTTTTTAATTAAGAATGACCTTGATACGGTAGAACTGGTAAAAGCTATTCAGGCAGTTATAGATCATCCACCTTATTATAGCCATTCTGTATTGAATGTTATGCGAAATCAAATGTCAAATAATTTCTTCTTGGATAAAACGGACAGACAATTACTTTTTGAGTTATCAAATGGATCAAAAATGAAAGATTTACCCGAAGTACTCTTTTTATCTATTGCCGGTGTTGAAAGAAGAAAACGTAAACTTAAAAAGATTTTTGGTATTGAAAACCAGAGTGACCGAGAATTATTGCTACTTGCCAAAGAGAAAGGATTTATTTAGTGCTTGTTTAGAATGTCCGATTTCTTTGTTATTCATAATCTTACTCTACCTAGTGGTTATAAGAAAACACCAATCTCTTCGCTAAACTTGATTTGTTAATCCGTTACTTCGATTATGCTCAGCACATCGCATTTACAAAAGTAAACTCCTGATTACCAAATCCATCCCATCTGTCTGTAATATTCCCCAAAAATAAGACAGTTAATAAGTAGACAAAAAGAGTTAACTTTAAACTGTAATTATGAAAGCAAAAAGATTCACACCAGAACAAATCAGCACCATTTTACGAGAGTATGATAATGGCAAAGAAGTAAAAGCAATCATTCGAGATCACGGCGTAAGTAAAGCAACATTTTACAAATGGCGACAACGCTATCAGGGCATGGATACCAAATCTTTAAAGCGATTAAAGGAGTTGGAATTAGAAAATCAAAAACTCAAGCATATGT
>Ga0209633_10001063_pt1 | contig 29603 bp, 25 predicted proteins | sample Cruoilmetagenom1_FD_187290 | JGI IMG/M metagenome (GOLD analysis project Ga0209633, IMG submission 187290) | Oil polluted marine microbial communities from Coal Oil Point, Santa Barbara, California, USA - Sample 1 (SPAdes) (version 2) | ecosystem: Environmental > Aquatic > Marine > Oil seeps ... | reverse complement strand
GAACGATCCAGCAAATCCCTCCCATGTTTTCTGCCTTAAAACATAAGGGTGAGCGTTTGTATGACCTGGCACGTCAGGGTATTGAAGTCGAAAGAGCACCACGTACTGTCAATATTCATGAACTGATCCTGTTGAATTATAGTGATGGTGTCCTTGAGCTGGAGGCTGAGTGTTCGAAGGGAACCTATATACGTACACTGGCTGAGGACATTGGTGCAGCCATCGGTTGCGGTGCCCATGTCATACAACTCAGAAGATTAACCGTTGGGCCTTTCCAGGATTCCGCAGCGATGGTCACCTTGGAACAGCTCGAAACCCTGCTGGAAGAAAACCGGGATGAGCTGAATCGTCTTTTGCTGCCAATAGATGCTGCATTGATGCACTGGCCTGATGTCAGATTGAATGCAGACCTTTCCTACTACCTGTTGCAGGGGCAGCCCGTACAGGTTCCCAAAGCACCTTCCAGGGGATGGGTCAGGCTCTACAACGCGGACAAAGATATATTCCTGGGAGTAGGGCAGATATCGGATGACGGTAAAGTGGCGCCAAAGCGACTGTTTCAGTCATGATAGTCTTATAAATAAGTTTAGATTATTATAATAAATAATTGATAGTTATATATAATTATAAAAATAAAATAGGCGACGCATGCATGGCTTCCCAATTAAATTTCCAAACGGAAATATTGATGACGTACACTGGAGCCATGCCATCACCAGGCGCTGAATTCAGGTTGGTGATGATTTATTGCTAACTGCTTATGTTTATGGAAATTTTTTTAAGTTTAGCTTGTTACTTGAGTGACGCAAAGGTAAAATACGCCGCTTGGTGTAAGCCGCTTTAAATGATCTATCAGGAGTAAGTTTGTATGTTAACCGCACAAGAGAAAACCAGCATTGTCGAGGAATACCGCCTCGCCGGTACCGACACCGGCTCACCAGAGGTTCAGGTAGCCCTGCTGACAAGCAATATCAATAAATTAACAGGCCATTTCAATAGCCATAAACACGACCATCATTCACGTCAGGGTTTATTGCGTATGATTAACCAGCGTCGTAAATTACTGGATTATGTGAAAAAGAAAGATACTGAGCGATACCAGAGTCTTATCAAGCGCTTGGGCTTGCGTCGATAATCACTTGTCAGCTAAATTGTCCGACAAGCACCACTCTAAGGAATAACCTGTGACACCAATAAGAAAAGAATTTCAGTATGGCAAACATACTGTCGTACTGGAAACCAGTGAGATCGCCAGACAGGCCTCAGCTGCCGTTATGGTCAACATTGAAGATACCGTCGTCCTGGTGACTGTCGTCGGACATAAAGAGGCTCAGCCAGGTCGTGACTTCTTTCCAATGACTGTTAACTACCAGGAAAGAACCTATGCTTCAGGTAAAATACCTGGCGGTTTTTTCCGTAGAGAAGGGCGTCCCAGCGAAGCGGAGACACTGACATCAAGATTGATAGATCGTCCGCTACGACCCTTGTTTCCAAAAGGTTATACCAATGAAGTACAGGTTATTTGTACCGTCATGTCACTGAACAAGGAAATCGAAACCGAAGTGCCGTCACTGATTGGTGCATCGGCAGCATTGGCTATTTCCGGTCTGCCTTTTAATGGCCCGCTGGGTGTGGCGCGAGTGGGTTATTCCAATGGCGAATATATTCTGAATCCAACCATGACAGAGATGGAAACATCGGATCTTGATCTCATGGTGGCCGGTACAGAACATGCAGTATTGATGGTTGAATCTGAAGCGAAAGAGCTGTCGGAAGAAATTATGTTAGGTTCTGTTCTGTATGGGCAAGAGCAAATGCAAACGGTTGTTACTGCCATTAAGGAATTTGCTGCTGAAGTCGGTGTAACAGCTTCTGAATGGCAGGCCCCTGAGGGTAATGAAACACTGGCTCAGGCGGTTGCTGATGCCTGCGCTGCTGACCTGGACGCGGCGTACCAGATCTCTGAAAAGATGGCACGTTATGACCGTGTTGGTGAAATCCGTAATGCTGTAGTGGAAAAGTTACTGACTGATGCAGAAGATTCACCTTCTGAAGCGGACATTCAGGGCGCGTTTGGCAAGCTAGAGAAAAAAATTGTTCGTGGTCGTATCATTGAGGGTAAGCCAAGAATCGATGGTCGTGATACAAAAACAGTTCGCAACATTACAGTCAAAACGGGCGTATTACCCCGGGCACATGGTTCAGCCTTGTTTACGCGTGGCGAAACCCAGGCCCTGGTTGTCACCACATTGGGAACCACAAAAGACTCACAGATCATTGATGCTCTGACCGGTTCTGTTCGTTCCAACTTTATGCTGCATTATAATTTCCCTCCCTACTGTGTCGGTGAAACGGGTATGGTGGGTAGTCCCAAGCGTCGTGAAATAGGCCATGGTCGATTAGCCAAGCGCGGTGTACAGGCGGTCATGCCGGGCATTGATGATTTTCCCTATGCCATTCGTGTTGTTTCTGAAATTACTGAATCGAATGGCTCCAGCTCAATGGCATCCGTGTGTGGTACCAGTCTGTCCCTGATGGATGCCGGTGTACCTATCAAATCGCCAGTGGCCGGTGTGGCCATGGGTCTCATCAAGGAAGGCGACCAGTTTGCTGTCCTGACCGATATCCTCGGTGATGAAGATCATTTAGGTGATATGGACTTTAAGGTGGCAGGTACACGCGAAGGCGTTAATGCCCTGCAAATGGATATCAAGATTGACGGTATCACCAAAGAAATCATGGAGCAGGCACTGGAGCAAGCCAAGGCGGGCAGGTTGTATATCCTGGATGAAATGGCTAAGGCCATCTCATCGCATCGTGCAGAGATGTCGGCTTACGCACCGCGTATCATGACCTTCAGTATTAACCCGGACAAGATACGTGATGTCATCGGTAAAGGTGGCGCGACTATCCGTATGATTACCGAGGAAACAGGTGCGTCCATCGATATTACCGACGATGGTGTTGTTAAAGTGGCTTGTGTGGATCAGGCTGCAGGTGACGAAGCTAAAAAGCGTATCGAGTTGATTACAGCTGATGTTGAAGTGGGTAAAGTCTATGAAGGCAAGGTTGCCAAGCTGATGGACTTCGGCGCCTTTGTTAATATTCTTCCTGGTAAGGATGGTCTGGTGCATATTTCACAGATCTGCGAAGAACGCGTTGAAAAGGTCAGTGACAAGCTGTCAGAAGGTGACGTGATCAAGGTCAAGGTGCTGGAAGTCGACAAGCAGGGCCGTATCCGCTTGAGTATGAAGGCGGTTGAGGAATAAGTCAGGTTTGTTATTAACCTGCATAATAAAAAAGGGCCTTTACGGCCCTTTTTTATTGCTGATAAAAAGTAGACTGGCAGCCTGTTCGGATTCAATTTATAGTTGATTCAGTCAGTCATCATGAAACAAGACATAGCAGAGTGGAACAGACGGTGTTAGTTAAATATAAAGATGTAAAGGCATTCAAGACCAAAGACGGTTCGCTGATACGTGAACTCATTCACCCCGCACATCATGGCTGCAAAAACCAGAGCTTTGCTGAAGCGGTCGTACCGGCCGGGACAAAGACCGCTTTGCACCTGCATCGACAGTCAGAAGAGATCTACCATGTGACACAGGGTGAAGCTCTAATGACCCTGGGAATGAAAACATTCATGATTAGTCAGGGCGATACGATCCTGATTCCCGCTTTAACCGCGCATTGCCTGGAGAATAATTCCGAGGAAGACCTGCATGTTATTTGTGCCTGCGCACCGGGTTACCGGCATGAAGACACAGAGTTACTCGATGACTAGTCTTATTCTGGCATCTATTTAACCGCGTTAGTCTTATTGATTGGCGCGGTTGGCCACCAGATCATCAACAACGCCCGGATCGGCCAATGTCGAGGTATCGCCCAGGTTGGAGATGTCATTTTCGGCTATTTTACGCAGTATTCGCCTCATGATCTTCCCGGAACGGGTTTTGGGCAAGCCTGGGGCCCACTGAATGATATCCGGTTTGGCTATGGGGCCAATCTCACTACGAACCAGGTCAAGTAGTTCTTTCTTGAGTTTGTCATCAGGCTCTATGCCGATGACAGGCGTGACATAGGCGTATATCCCCTGACCCTTGATCTCATGAGGGTAGCCGACGACAGCGGCCTCAGCAATGGCCTCATGCAGTACCAGGGCGCTTTCAACCTCGGCTGTGCCCATTCTATGCCCGGACACATTGAGGACATCATCCATACGCCCGGTGATCCAGTAGTCACCATCCTTATCGCGGCGTGCACCGTCACCACTGAAGTAATACCCTGGGTAGGTCTTGAAGTAGGTATCAATAAAGCGCTGATGGTCACCATAGACAGAGCGCATCTGTCCTGGCCACGGGGTGGTAATCACCAATGCACCAGCCGCCTCACCGTCACCTTCGATCAGTGTATTGGTATTGGTGTCAATGATGCCAGGAGTCACACCAAAGAAGGGGCGTGTCGCCGAGCCAGGTTTCAAGCGGGTCGCTCCCGGTAATGGAGTCAGCATGTGTCCACCGGTTTCAGTCTGCCACCAGGTATCGACGATAGGGCAGCGGCCATCGCCGACGACTTTGTGGTACCACTCCCAGGCTTCCGGGTTAATGGGCTCACCGACCGTACCCAGGATACGAAGACTTTTTCGGGAAGTGTGTTTGACGGGCTCATCGCCTTCACGCATCAGTGCGCGTATGGCCGTGGGGGCTGTATAGAAGACACTGACTTTATGCTTGTCGACGGATTTCCAGAAACGCGACGCGTCAGGGTAATTGGGTACCCCTTCGAAAAAGACGGTGGTAAGACCATTCGCGAGCGGGCCATAGAGCAGGTAGCTATGCCCGGTAATCCAGCCGACATCAGCGGTACACCAGAAAATATCATCGTCATGCAGGTCAAAGGTGTAACGTGTTGTGATAGCGGAATACAGGAGGTAGCCTGCCGTGGTGTGCAAGACACCTTTGGGCTTGCCTGTCGAACCGGAGGTATACAAGATAAACAGTGGGTCTTCGGCATCCATAATTTCAGGAGGGCAGTCATCCGAGGCATCATCCATGGCGGTGTGATACCAGACATCCCGATCATTATTCCAGGCAATATCGGCGCCAGTGCGCTCCACAGTCAGTACCGTATGAACATTCGGGCAGGATGCCAGGGCCTTGTCTGTATTACTCTTTAGTGGAACTTTCTTGCCACCACGGACACCTTCATCGGCCGTAATGACGACCTGACAATCAGAATCCAGGATTCTGTCTTTAAGTGACTCGGGTGAGAAGCCGCCAAAGACAACAGAATGCACAGCGCCAATACGGGTACACGCCAGCATGGCATAGCCAGCCTCGGGAATCATCGGCATGTAGATGCACACCCGGTCGCCTTTTTTAACACCGCGTGCCTTCAGCACGTTGGCCAGTTTACTGACATGCTCATGGAGTTGCTGGTAAGTAATGTGCTGGTCGGCATCCAGTTCATCACCTTCCCATATGATGGCTACCTTGTCGGCATGTTGTTCGAGGTGGCGATCGATACAATTATGGCTGACATTCAACTTGCCTCCGGCAAACCAGTTGATATGCAGGTTGTTGGCATCATAGCTCCAGTCCAGTGTTGTTTTCCAGGGTTCAAACCAGCTGAGAAATTGATGTGCCTGTTCTGACCAAAATCCTTCTGGGTCAGTAATAGAAGCCGTGTACATTTGTTGGTATTTCTCTTCCGTAATATAGGCACGCGCTGCAATATTGGCCGGGATGTCATAGATCTTGTCTGACATAATGACTCCTGATAGTGGTGTTAATTTTATGTACGGCGTGCAATTATTTATTCCCTGCTACAGGGGTTTTGCCTGCTGCCGTAGGTTCGATTGTCACATTTTGCTTGAATGTGGGTCCTTGTTCAATCACTCTGAGTACCCGGTTTTAGCCGCCAAACAGGCGCTGCCACCAACGTTTTCTGTTGCCGGGTGCGGGTAGTGCAGTGGGTAAATCAGCGGGTTGAATTTTAGATAATATCCAGCCAGGGAGAGGTGGGTTATCGCTGTAGCCACAGCTGACCCCCATGTTATTGGGATCGAATATCTTAATAAATTCAGGGTCTTGTTTGTCATCTACATAGACCAGTCCACAATAGTCTTCCTGGTGTTCCTTACGTATTAGTTTATCAATCTCGAAAATAAACTGCTCTACCTGTTCGCTCTCGACCGTCTGTTCGGGTGGTATTTCTCCAACGGCATAGATATACCAGTCGTTGGTCTTTCTGGTCCTGACGGTCTCCCAGAGTTCATCCAGCTGTGGCCAACGCAGGATACCGCTGAAGCTGCCACGAAATGCACTGAGAAAGGGGTGGGTTTCTGTCATAAGTTATACCCTTGTTTATTCATTGATGACTCTTTGATTACAGACCCGTTGTAGTTGCCAATGTTCCATTGCCCAGCGCCATATGGTATCGACTGATTCGTGTTCAAGCGAAGCAGGGGGCTGCTGATTCAAATAAGATAACGCATGCACCAGGAAGGCGCCAGCAGATTTTGCGTCTATTGCTCTGGCACCAGTTTGTTTACTGAGTTTATTACCTTGTGCATTAATAATAACCGGGATATGGGCATAGTCAGGTGACGTATAAGCCAATTGTTCTTGCAGATAGATTTGTCGGGGTGTCGAGTCCAGCAAGTCACAGCCGCGTACCACTTCTGTGATGGATTGCCAGGCATCATCGATGACGACGGCTAATTGATAGGCAATCTGTTTGTCAGCGCGTTTTATCACAAAATCACCGATATCCCGTAATAAATTTTGTTCATAGCGTCCCTGGATGCTGTCAGTAAAGCCAACACACTTGTCGGGTACGATAAGTCTGATCGAATGATTCTTTCTGGATGCGCGCACACCTTGCCGACAGGTACCGGCATAGCGGATTCCATATCGTGTGAGCTTTCCTGTGCTGCTGATCTCAGCGCGGCTGCAGCCGCAGGGATAGGCCCGTTCACGTGCTAATAACTGTCGGACAGCTTCTTCATAGACTTCGAGTCTGTGACTTTGATAAGTCACCTGTCCATCCCACTCAAATCCAAATTCATCCAGGCTTGTCAGGATAGCATCTGCTGCTCCCGTTACTTCACGAGGTGGATCGAGATCTTCCATTCTGACAAGCCATTTTCCCTGATGGGTTCGTGCTTGTAGATAGCTGGCAACGGCGGCAATGAGTGAGCCTATATGTAAAGGGCCGGTAGGTGATGGGGCGAATCGTCCAATATAAGACATACGCTAGATACGACAGAAAGAAGATGATAAATAAAAAAGCAACCTGAACATGATGATCGATTCAGATTGCTTTTTTGCATACTTCATAAAGAGGATAGTGGATTATCCCCTCTGTTTTTCGCGAATCTCATCCAGTGTTTTACAATCGATACATTGGGTCGCTGTCGGGCGTGCTTCCAGTCGTCGCACACCGATTTCTATCCCGCAGGATTCACAATATCCATATTCCCCTGTATCGAGAAGCGCGAATGATTCATCAATCTTCTTGATCAGCTTGCGTTCACGGTCACGTGTTCTCAGTTCGAGGCTGAACTCGGATTCCTGGGTCGCGCGATCATTAGGATCCGGAAAGTTGGCTGCCTCATCCTGCATGTGATGGACTGTTCTATCGACTTCCTCCATCAACTCCACTTTCCAGGCACGTAGCAAGTCTCTGAAATGTTCAACCTGGCCATCATTCATATATTCTTCGTCAGACTTTAGCTTATAAGCTGCAAAACCTTCAACTGGTGTAGAATTCGCAGTTTGATTTTTAACAGCAGTCGCCAGGGTGCCTTTCGATTTAACGGGTGGCTTTTTAACTGTCTGAACAGCCTTTGGTGTGACACCAGTCTGTTTGCGGGCTGGTTTCTTTGTGGCCGTATTTGTCGATGACTTTTTGGGAGATACCTTTTTCTTTGTCGGGCTTGCCGGAGTTTTAGCAGATGCCTTTTTTACCGGGGCCTTTTTCTTGGCCGTGGTTTTCTTGGCAGTTACTTTTTTTGCCGGAGCCTTCTTTTTGGCGGCCGCCTTTTTTACCGGCGCCTTCTTTTTGGCCGTCGTCTTTTTAGCGGCGACTTTTTTCTTAGGCGCTGCTTTTTTTGTATTCGTTTTTTTAGCCGCTACTTTCTTTTTCGTAACGACTTTTTTCGAGCTTGACTTCTTTTTTGCTGTAGGCATTAACGACCTCACCCTGGATCCGTGAAAACAAGAAACATGCTTTATTACCAGAATAAGACTGGAGCTGCAAGGAAATAACAAAATAAATTTCTATGCAATCATCTGAAAACATATTAATATACAATAAAAACAACAAGATATAATAATTTTTCAACATGTGCAATAAAAAGTATTTATTTTTACTGTGCTTTTAAGGTGATGACCATTATGGTGCACATGTTTAAATATTTTATGAAAAAATGTAATCGATAAAGAGGATTTGGTGTGTTGTTATGGTTGAATTAAAAGCGTTGATTTTTGATGTGGATGGTACCCTGGCCGATACCGAGAGGGATGGCCACCGAGTGGCCTTTAACCTGGCCTTTGAAAAGGCAGGTCTGGACTGGCGCTGGTCTGAAGAATTATATGGGCAATTACTGTCGGTGACGGGTGGTAAAGAACGCATTTTGCATTACCTGGATAAATATAATCCCGATTTCAAACGACCTGACAATCTGCAGCAGTTCGTTGCTGATTTGCATAAAAGCAAAACAGATTTTTATACGCGCTTGTTGGGAGAAGGAAATATTCCTTTACGGAGTGGCGTGAAACGCCTGATCAACGAGGCAAGAGAAGCAGGTTTGCGTTTGGCTATTGCAACGACGACGACACCTGCGAATGTTTCTGCCTTATTACAACATGCGATGGATGCTGACGCCGAAAGCTGGTTCGAAGTGATTGCGGCAGGAGATATTGTTGAGTCGAAAAAACCGGCGGCGGATATTTATTTTTACGCTTTGGAAGAAATGGCGTTGAAGCCTGAAGAGTGTCTGGCATTTGAAGACTCGCGAAATGGCATTTTATCATCTTGCGGTGCAAATTTAACCACGATAATAACAGTGAACGAATATACCAAGAATGATAATTTTAATGGCGCGGCCATCGTGCTTGATAACATGGGTGAGCCGGATCATGGTTTCAAGGTTCTATCCGGTCCTTCTTATGAAGAAACATATCTGAATCTCGATCTGTTGAAAAAGCTGCATCGTGACAGACATGTCTGAGAAACCAATCCATGCACGGCATATGGAAAAGATTCAGCCTTTTCGGGTCATGGCATTATTGGCTGAAGCAAAAGCACTGGAGGCCAAAGGGAAATCAATCATCCACATGGAAGTGGGTGAGCCTGATTTTGAAACACCGCAAACAATCATACAGGCAGGTATACAGGCACTGAAGGAAGGTAAAACACATTACACGCCTGCTGTGGGTGATATGCAACTACGAGAAAAGGTCAGCCAATATTACCGTGAGCATTACCATGTGGATATCGATGTCAAACGTATCCTGATGACACCCGGGGCGTCGGGGGCATTACAACTGGCCCTGAGTGTCCTGGTTAATCCCGGCGACCAGGTTGTGCTGGCCGACCCGGGGTATCCCTGTAATCGTAATTTCGTCTATTTACTGGGAGGCGAACCAGTGACGGTCGATGTCACACCTGAAACCGGTTTTCAAGTGACTGCCCGGCAACTCCCTGCAGTCTGGAGCGACTCTACCCGCGCGTTATTACTGGCTTCGCCCTCGAATCCAACAGGTACAATTATCGCCAGGAACGAGATGAAGGCCATGATCGAATACGTACACCAACAAGGTGGCCAGGTTATTGTCGATGAAATTTATCAGGGCCTTACTTACGGGCACAAAGCCTATACCGCACTGGCGTTAACAGACGATGTTTTTATCATCAACAGTTTCTCAAAATATTTTGGTATGACCGGTTGGCGCCTGGGCTGGATGGTCGCACCTGAAGGGTTTGTCGATGATCTGGACAAGTTGGCGCAAAATCTTTATCTGGCGGCATCGACTCCTGCCCAGGCAGCGGCACTCAGTGCATTCACACCTGAAACATTAGCCATCCTGGAAGAGCGCAGATTAATATTCCAGCAACGTCGTGATTATTTATTGCCAGCCCTGCAAGCACTAGGATTTAAAGTGCCGGTTGTTCCGCAAGGTGCCTTTTATATTTATGCCGATTGCAGTGCGCTGACAGATGATAGCCTGGAATTTTGTCAACGAGCATTACACGAGGCGGGTGTCGCTATCACACCCGGTCTGGATTTCGGTGAGAATAATCCGCAGCAATATATACGTTTCGCTTACACTACCGATTTGCCCAAGCTAAAAGAAGGCATCAGGCGCCTGGGCCAAATGATAAAACCCTGACTGGTCCAGGCTTTTTTTAATCAAATCAGCAATAGGCGCTTGCTTTTAAAAGCAAGCGTTAATCTAACACGATGAAAGGGTTGCTGTGTCGCCTCTAGGATTCATCACCTGCCATAGATTGGGGATTATCCAGATTGACAGTGAAATCCTTGCCAGGATTCTCAACATCAATATCGAGATAGGCCTGTTTATTTTCCTCGGATTCGAAATAAATATCGAGGGCATTATCACCTTCGCCTTCGATAACATGAGGGGCATGCTCGATATCGGTTACATCGTGTAATGAAATAGGGTCTGTCGTTGAAATACGCATCGTTATACTCCTGATAATCAAGTTAAATAATCAAAAGCTGTCAATAGTCAGCATAGTATAAAACCTGATGTGCTGTGTTTGATGCAGGTCAATTTAATATTAAAAAATCTCATGACATCGGAGGTTTACAGGAATTATTTTCAACCTTCTAATTAGTACGTTTTATTACCAAGCACATTTGATAAGGCACTGACTGGTTTTTATTGGCAAATAAATTAGGATATGAGCTTGCCTTATAACCTCAAATCATGACCCTATACAGCCCATTAGTATTAAGTAAAAGTTGCTCATAGTTAACTCATATTCCGATCTTTACCCACTGTTACCAAGCTGCTAGTCTTCCCGTAAGACCACTGAGTAGATAACAACGACTGGACGTCGACATAACATCAAGGAAACCAACATGCCCGAACAATCAGGCACTCGTCATACCCGGCAAACATGCACCTTCGATTTCGCACTCAACATTCCAGGCATGCATAACAATAGCAATGCATAAGCCAAAACAAGGAAAATCAGTAACATGGACGCGTTACAACAACTGCTCTTTCACACTGCACCACTTGAAGACATGCCCATCCAAGCCGACTATCGCATCAAGACCTATGCGATCATCGACTGCGCCAGTGATGAACAGCATTACCAACAACTGCTGAGCCAGGATCTCAAACACGCCATCCTCTACAAAGACGAAGACGCATCCAACCTGGAAACAGTCGCCCCTTACTTAATAGAACTCGATGAAGAACATGACTACACCCAATGGCTACTCACGGAACTTTGGGGCACGCATAGTGTGATCTATATCAAGAGCCACTATGCCCTCGAACCGCTGGCCGAGCATTTTAGGCGTTATACCAAGGTGGTCGTCGAACCCCGCCAAAACGATAACCGTAGCGCATCAACTGAAGCTTTCTTTGCTTTCTATGATCCTCGCGTGATGAAGGAGTATTTCTCGCTGCTGACCCGCGAACAAATGACCGAATTTTGCGCGCCAGTGATCAGCTTTAGCTATGAGGATGAACAACAACCCTATAGTTTACTCACCAGCTACCTGAAAGCTAGCGGTGAGCAATGGAATACACTGGTCACAAATCTAAGTCAGATACAACCAGCAGAAAAAAGCACTGCGACCGATGAGACTGAAGCACTACCCGAATTAAAAGATGACATCGAAGTCCCGATCATACCGGTGATACTCACCACAGCACAACAGGATGCCTTTGATGAATACAGACGACATAAATACTGCAAACAATTACTCAGCGAATTACAACCGCATTACGACGTCGGCCCTAATGATGAAAATGATGCCGTCCATTATCTAAAAGAAGCCGAAAAAATAGGTCTGCACTCAGATGCGACCCAGAGCCGTTACATCTTAACGGCCCTGCGGATTAAAGACAGCCCGGTCGCAAAAAGCAAACACCTAAAACAATCATTAAAGCTCGCATTTGATGAGCACTCACGCATGCAAGTACTCGACCAAGCATTGGAAGAACTCAGTAGACAAAAGGAAAAAGCCTATGTCCGGTAACCCACTCGACAAACGCCGGGATACAAGAACGTCTGGTGCCAGCAGCATTGCTGGCTGTGGCTGGACAGAAATACAACATAACCTGTGCTTTGTGGACGACGAAGGTCAACTCCTCCCCGCCGCAGGCGCTCGTTATCGATTACAAGTACCGCATGGCGCTACCATTTATGGTGTCCTTGACGACAATGGTTATGCCAGTCATGACGGTGTTGGCTTTGGCACAGTCTTATATGAGATCGAGCCTCATATTGATGACGAGAAACAACTAATCCTGAAAGAAATAAAACAAGCAATGGATGAGTTTATTGCGGCTGAGCGTAAAGAAAGTGAGGTAATAAAGGCGAGAATGCAGAACAAATCCGATCTCGAAGAAGATTGGGAATATACCAAGGCAGCAGGTAGAGGTGGTCGAAATGCTGTGGTAGGCGTATTCGACGCAGCGGTAGATCTATCTATTAATGTCGGCAAAGAAGCACTTCATCTTCTCAGCTATTTCAATCCTCTCGCCGCACCTTATGCTTATGAAAGAGATGTGGCCCGAGTCAAACAAGCCAAAAAAGAACTACAGGCCATCGCCGATGCGGATTGGAAGCTATATGCCACTCTCATGAACGATGATGAAACCCAAAAACTCTTCAAGCAATTTGCGTCCGACTACCTTGACGCCCAACACAGCCTGGAAATCACTGAGGGTACTACTGAGGTCATCACCATCATACTAGGTGTTGTCGCTCTCAAGGCGGCAGCTGCGATCTCAACCACGGGTGCTGGTACTTCAAAACTCGCCCAGCTCGGTGGTAAACTTGTCGATCCAATTAAACGATTGATTGATGTTTTAAAACGCGCTCAAGTTAAGAAGAAAGTTAAGGGTGATGGGAATCAGCGTCTTGAATCGAGGGTGGAAATTGAGGATAATAGTCGTTCGGTAATCGCTAAAAGTGCTCCAAATAAAAAATTACGTGAAACTGGGGCTCGTCGTGTTCTAGATCCAGTTTCATTAGATGCATTTGATGTAGTTGATTCTAAATATAATGCAATCAGAGCTAACTCTTCTGATGTAGGCAAAATTGCCGAAAATACCGGCTGGCCTGAATCAAGAGTAGAGCGCATCAAAGAACATATATTCTTCAAAGAGCATCAGCTTGATTCTGGCACTAGACAGTTCGATGCTGACCCAGATATGTACAATGCATGGAATCGTCTTGAAGCCGGTGATTTCGTGCAATCTGACATCGACCTTTTGAACCATGAAATTTTTGAATCAAAGTTTGAAGGCATTTTCAAAACAGATTATCGTACTGCACATGACGCAACTATTCGATCAGGTAGAACATGGACTCCGGAGTAATTCTTATGGCTTTTTATATTAAAATCGAAAAAACAGATGAAGATAATGAAAAAGTTATTTATAGCTTCACTGGTGATGGTGGAAACACGGGTATATTCGAGATAAATAAAATTTCTGGTGACCTTAATCTTTTGGAAGGAATGCCTGGTGATAGTGATGAGGCGATGTATAGGCGAGCATCAATAAAAATACTTAAAGAATGGAAAATTGGTAATCTGCCAAATATGACTGAGTGGGCTTCATAACTATTACTCAAAAAAATCAAAATTTGCAGCATGTGTTTCGGATGAGCTTATGATTCAGGAAACAAAGGCATCATTCAATTTTGCCGAGCGGGCTGTTGAGCTAATTGATAATGAATGCAGATGTAACTAAGCGCTGGGCAGAGGCAGGGTATATGTTGGCGCAAGATTCAAATACTTAAATCCTGTACCCGATGTATCAAGTTGAGACATTGAGGATAAAAGATAGATGTTAGTAATGAGTCGAATCCCGCAGAACTGTAACGTCATATGATTTGTAATGCTCGCGGGACCCGCCACTGACTTCGATAAAGTCGACCTATGGAACTATCCAGTAGAACATGAGTGTCCAGTTTTCCCATGACACATGCCATGACGCGCCAGTAAAGCTAAACTATACAAGGAAACTTGTTTGACACTTCTAAGTCACGCACAGAGTTTGGTGGGGATGGAAATGCAATTTTTGTTATGGATGAATATGGTTCAATTTAAAATTACCAAAAATTACCAGGACACCCAACCTAAAAAAATAATATAAATTTTTGTTATTTGTAAATTATTATGAATACATTGAGTTGGCTGTCCTGTTAAGTTGGTGTAGATATGACTAAACCTGTACAAGTGGTAAAATTCCCACCTCCTGATACCATGACACAACATGTAAAATCTCACGGTAACCCAGGTAATTGGTTTGATCCTCTAGGAAATCAAACACCTGATACATTAGGTATAAATGGACAAACTCGTAAGCTTAAAGAATTCAAAATGCCTCAAGGAGATGGCCTATTGAGCCAAGCAAGACCCATTGTAGATAATTGGAAAGTAAAAGGGACCTCTGTTCAAACCAGTGGTGGTGGATATCAAGTTCTTGTAAATGACGCCATCAGAAAATCAACTTCAGGTATATGAGGTAAATATGAATAATAAAATCGATACACTATTTAATGAAACGATTCATGAATTATCTAATAAAAGCAAATTAAACTCCGAAGACCCAACATACGAGTACATTCTGAAGCAACTAGAATTTGTATATGACTGCCTGAAATCAGAAAAAGATATATTTAATGAATTACAAGGTAGAGAGCTTGATTTTCCAGCCGTCGCGTCCAAAAATCTAGGCGGATCAGAGGATGAACTGCTAGAGAAAATCGGCGATATATCTATTTATCTTTCTAACATATAAGAGTGAATTACAGCCGCATTACGACGTCGACTCTAGTGATGAAAATGAAGCTGTCTATTATCTAAACGAAGATAGTGGTCTTGCCTTTTGCCTTTCACCGCTGCCAACCTAAAAATGTGATGACGAATTTCAGAGACGCTTGCTTCAAAATTACCCACCACTCCAAGTCAGATTTTTGAATTTCTTGCTATAGATATCCAAGTAAGTTTATATCACGTGTCGTCGGCCCCGTATAAAGAAGACAGCCAGAACGCGTCATTTAATCAATATCGCCTATTTAACGAACTTTCTAGATGATAATTAAGTCTTCCCATGCCACATTCCATGTCGCGCCAATAGGGCAGAGCCATACGAGGCCTGGTGATGTTTGGCGCGTGTTACCGGCACACCCAGATAACGTTGTCGTATTTTCATCCACGCCGGATTGATGGAACCGCCACCGACACTCAATACTGTCTCGGGATAGGGTGCCCCTAATTGCTTGAGTAAGCGGTAGCCATCGGCTTCAATCTTACTGATGCCTTCAAGGAGTCCCTGAAAGATGATTGCCCGTGAGGCCTGGTCATCTGGCAAGGATTCTGGCAGACGTGGTTTGAACGCCGGGTCAGCTACCGGAAAGCGCTCGCCTGTTGCTGGCAAGGGGTAATAATCCAGACCTGTATCATTTTGCGGGTCCAGGAGGGGGGTTAATTCGGCCATTTCACTCACTGAGAAAAAGCGCAGTAAAGCGGCGCCACCACTGTTGGAAGCGCCACCTGCTAACCACCGATTGAACAACTTGTGACTATAAATACCATGTTCAGCGGAATAGATGGGTGAGCTGGAAATGATTTTTGTCACCAACGTAGAACCCAGTGAGGTCACGGCTTCGCCGGTTTGTCGTGCGCCAGTGGCAATGAATGCGGCAGTACTATCAGTGGTACCAGTGACGAGCCGGGTGTGGCTATCAAGGCCGAATTGTTTCGCCAGGTATGGGGCGAGGGTAGCGACTGCGGTACCGGGTGGATAAACTTCTGGCAACCGTTGCATATTGATATCGAGGGAATCAAACCCGTCTGGCCATGATCGGCTGCTGGGAGAATAGCCCATTTTCAAGGCATTATTTTCATCACTGATCCCGTAATGACCCGATAAACGCCCCAAAATCCAGTCTGACTGGTGCAAGGCATAACGGGCCTCAGGATGTCTGCTCTGCAAGTAGAGCATTTTAGCGAGGCTGGAGCCAGGGCCTTGCGCGCCATTGTGTGATGAGATGAACTGACTGACCCGCTTAAATTCATCAACGGATCGCACGTCGTTATACATCAGGGCAGGGCCTAAGGGTTCACCGTGTTGATCACATACCAGCAGGGTTGAGGAGGTGCCATCGACAGCGATGGCACAAACCTCTCCGGGCGTAATCAGGGTGAGTAAACCGCCCAGGGTCTCGAGCAGTTTATCCCACCAGACCCCGGCTTCCTGTTCACTCCAGCCAGGGTGAGGCGTCTGGGGTAAAGGGTATGCTGTGGAAAACTCCGCAACGATCTCCTTTTCCTGATTAATCGCCGTGGCCCTGCACCCGGATGTGCCAAAATCGATGCCAATATACAGGGCCATACTGTAGTCAGGGCAGGTGGACAGGCGTGGTGGGTTGCCATTGCGGGTCGCGGTGCTCAACGACCACGGTGGTATAGATACCACCCCTGACATTAAACTCGGCAGTAATGCGCATGAAGCGAGGCTGACAGGCATTGACCAGATCGGTCAAAATTTGATTGCTGACGGCCTCATGAAAGGCGCCTTCATCCCTGAATGACCAGATATACATTTTCAGTGCCTTGAGTTCGACACATAATTTATCCGGCACATATTCCACATTAATGGTAGCAAAGTCGGGCTGACCGGTTTTCGGGCACAGACAGGTGAATTCAGGTATGTCGATCCTGATGGTATAATCCGGTGCAAGTTTAGGATTTTCAAAGGTTTCTAGGGTTTTACTGGGTTTAGTACTCATTTATTTCAAATTCCTGTGCAAATAGGGCTTAGTCTTGGAAACAAAATACTTTACACTAAACAGAAATCATTCGACACTATGCAACGTTTGTAAATGTCACCCTTAAAATAGCTATATTAACCTAGAAACTTAATAATTACATGCGCTTAGATAAAATAAAAATTGCCGGATTCAAATCTTTTGTCGATCCAACCACTGTACATATTACCAGTAACCTGACAGGTGTTGTGGGACCTAACGGTTGTGGTAAATCCAATATCATCGATGCTGTTCGCTGGGTTATGGGTGAGAGTTCAGCCAAGCATCTCCGTGGTGAATCGATGGCCGATGTCATCTTTAACGGTTCCACCAGTAGAAAACCAGTGGGCCAGGCCACTATCGAGCTTATTTTCGATAACTCTGATGGTACCCTGGGTGGTCAATATGCGTCCTTCAGTGAGATCTCGATCAAACGCCAGGTCACCCGTGATGGGCTATCGCAGTATTACCTGAATGGCGCCCGTTGTCGTCGGCGAGACGTCACCGATATCTTTCTCGGCACCGGCCTGGGACCCAGAAGCTATTCCATTATCGAGCAAGGTATGATCTCTCGTCTGATCGAGGCCAAGCCGGAAGAGCTAAGGGTGTTTTTTGAAGAAGCGGCGGGCATCTCCAAGTACAAGGAGCGTCGTCGTGAGACCGAGAACAGGATAAGACACACGCGTGAAAATCTCGATCGACTAAACGACCTGCGCGATGAAATCGATAAGCAGTTACAACACCTTGATCGCCAGGCGAAGACCGCCGTGAAGTATAAGACGTTCAAGGAAGAAGAAAGACAGCGTAAAGCCGAACTACTGGCATTGCGTTTACGCGATCTTGACCGCGATGCACTTTCCCAACAGAAGGCCATTCAGGAAAAGGAAACTGCACTGGAGGCTGCCAGGGCAGCACTGCAATCGATCGAAACTGCCATGGAAAAAGATCGCGACCAGCATGCCGAAGCAACAGATGCCTTTAATAATGTGCAGACCCGTTTTTACGGACTGGGTAGCGATATTGCCAGGGATGAGCAGGCGATCCAGCATTCGCGCGAAATGCGCAGTAAACAGACGGCTGATCTCGAGCAGATGGAAAACAACTGGAAAGATCTGCAGCAACATATCGAGCTGGATGAAAAGAAGATTGCAGAGCTGGCAGAAAGCCTGAAATCCATCGCTCCCCAACTGAATAATGCCAAAGAAGAAGGCCAACGACATCAGGAATCACTGTCATCCGCCGATGAGCAGATGCATCAATGGCAACAGGAATGGGATGATTTCAATCAGCGGGCGTCATTACCTTCAGAGGAAGCGCAGGTACAGAAAACACGTATTGAGCATGTTGAGAAGCAGGTTGTACAGGGTCAACAACGTCTTGATCGAACGCTGTTACAACTGAAAGATGTCAATGTGGATCAGTTCCAGGTGCAAATCTCGGAACTTGAGTTGAGTGAACAACAAAAGTTGGAAGCGATGAGTCTCACCCAGGATCGACTCGAAAATACCAAAGAGCAGATTATCCAACTACGGTCACAAAACCAGGACAGGGCGCAGGAAGTCGATGAGCTGAAAGGTAAATTGCAAAATAGCCAGGGACGCCTGAGTTCCCTTGAGGCACTGCAACAAGCAGCATTAGGGCAATCCGATAATAAACTGATGGAGTGGCTGAGTCAGCATAATTTAAAAGATGCACCCAGGTTGGTGCAGAAAATGAATGTAGCCGATGGTTGGGAAACCGCAGTCGAGACGGTTCTTGGTTTGAATCTTGAGGCCGTTTGTATTGATGACCTGAGTTCGGTGACGGACCTACTGGAAACTATTGAGGACGGCTCGGTTGCATTTTTTGATACCCATGCCAGTCAGGTGCAACAACAACCCGCCCAACAAGCGACATTATTAGCAAAATATGTGACCTCCCCCTGGCCTATTGACTCATTGATGAGTGGCGTATTTGCTGCCAACGACCTCAATGAAGCATTGGCCCTGCGTGCCAGCCTTGAAACGCATCAATCAGTTATTACACGTAATGGTGCCTGGATAGGAAAAAGCTGGATTAGGTTGATCAAGCAAGGTGACGAAAAATCCGGTGTGATCGCAAGAGAGCAGGAAATCAAGACCTTAACGGCTGAAATTGAAAGCCTGCAATCCAAGTTTGAAGAACACAAGGCGCACCTGGAAACAGGTAAAAGCCAGCAGACTGAATTCGAGGAATCCAGAGACCTGTTACAGCAAGAGGTTAACCAGCTTAACCGTGAACATGCCGAGGCCAGGTCGCAGTTGAGTGCAACGAAATCACGTCTTGAGCAGGTGACTTTACGCTTCCAGAACCTGGTGTCTGAACAGGAAGAGATAGAGGGCCATCTCGAACATGAAGGTGAGTCACTGAAAGAAGCAAGAACCCTGTTAAACAAGGCGCTGGAAAGTATTGAATCTTTTTCACGAGAAAGAGAAGGCTTGATATCCAAAAGAGAAACACTGAAACAACAACTGGATTCTGCCCGTCAGGATAGTCGTCGCTACCAGGATGAGATACATCAGCTTGAACTCCAGCACCAATCGATGTCTGGCCAACTTAATTCGACGCAGCAGAACCTGACACGTATGCATTCACAGATGCAGTCATTGGATGGTCAGCGCAAAGATTTAATCGATTTACTGGAAGGCAGTATGGAGCCTATCCAGGAGATGGAATTGCGCCTGGAAGGTCTACTTAAAGACAGGATCGGTGTAGAAGCGGAATTGATGAATGCACGCAAGCAACTTGAAGATATTGATACCTCTATGCGTAAGCATGAACAGGATCGTCACAAGGCAGAGCAGGATGTGCAGGATGTCATGGGTGAGCTGGAACAGGTCAGAATGGTTTGGCAGGAATTTAATATTCGCGCAAAAACCTTGAAAGAACAATTAGACCAGACGGGTTATTCCCTGGATGAATTGTTGCAAACACTTGAAGAAAACGCGAATGAAAAAGCCTGGCTGGAACTGGTGGAAACACTCGAAAGAAAAATACAGCGACTCGGGCCGATCAATCTGGCCGCTATCGATGAGTTTGCCGAACAGACAGAGCGTAAGGAATACCTGGACAGTCAATATATCGATATCACCTCGGCACTAGAGACCCTGGAAAATGCCATCAGGAAAATCGACAAGGAAACCAGGACACGCTTCAAGGAAACTTTTGACAAGGTTAATAACGGCCTGCAAAGGTTGTTCCCGAGGGTGTTTGGCGGCGGCCATGCCTATCTGGAAATGATGGGTGATGACCTGCTGGACTCCGGCGTCAGTGTCATGGCGCGTCCTCCTGGTAAGCGCAACAGTTCGATTCATTTACTTTCAGGTGGTGAAAAAGCACTCACGGCCGTGGCGCTTGTTTTTGCCATATTTGAACTCAACCCGGCCCCATTCTGTATGCTTGATGAGGTCGACGCACCTCTGGATGATGCCAACGTGGGTCGCTTCTGCGAACTGGTTAAGGAAATGTCCGAGACGGTGCAGTTTATCTTTATCACTCATAATAAAGTGACGATGGCTATGTCAAATCAATTGTCCGGTGTGACCATGCATGAGCCCGGTGTTTCGCGAATGGTTGCAGTCGATGTTGATGAAGCTGTTAAACTGGCGGCCATGTAACATGCCAGGCATATCAGTCAATTTAGCGTGTTCGGGATAAGACAGACATGGATGCACTGAGATGGGTCTTGCTGATCATTGGCGCGATAATTTTTTTACTGATATTTTTTCTCAGTAAAAAAAAGAGCAGCGAATCGCGAAGCCGGAGCAGTGAAAAAATAGAGCCTGGGTTTCTGCAGCAGCAGGAACAGAACGATTCTGTGGACAATCAAACATTATCCCCATTTGATGAGCCGGCAGACGATATGCATTTGTATGCCACGGAGGCAGATGCCGATACGGAGGAATTGGCAAATGAACCCCGTATGGATCTGGATAATGATGAAAAACTGATCGTCCTGTACCTGGTTGAGAGGCACGCGGGACTGTTGTCGGGTAATGACATTATCGATGCCCTGGAGCAGGCCGGCATGAGTTATGGTGATATGAAAATATTTCATTATTTTCCTGACAATATCAAGAACAGTAAACAACCTGTCTTCAGTATTGCTAATCTTGTTGATCCAGGTAGTTTCGACATGAGGAACATAACTGATTTGGAGACTCCCGGGCTCAGCCTGTTTCTGAAATTACCCGGCCCTGTTGGTTCAATACGTGCGTTTGATCTCATGGTAAAGGTGATTGAAAAATTACAGAGCTGTTTACCTTTGATCGTCAAGGACAGATCAAGGAATATCGTATCAAAGCAGATGCTGATGCATTTAAGGGAAGAAGTGGTTGAATACGACCGCATGAGTACCATAGCCTGATTAATTGGGCAAAAGGTAAAAATAACCCGTATAGCTTTTTGTTAGAGCTGCGATAAAACACTGAAAGTTACATGAATCCCCCTATTAAAATACGCAAGCGTATCGAATCCATCCGTGATCAATTGAATTATCACAATGTTCGCTATTATGTTTATGATGATCCGGAAATAACGGACAGTGAATACGATAAACTCTTACGCGAATTACAGGCTCTGGAGAAAGAGTACCCGGAAGCAATAACGCCTGATTCTCCTACTCAGCGTGTAGGCGCGCAGCCGCTAAAATCTTTTGGTGAGATAAAGCATAAAATCCCCATGTTATCGCTTGCCAATGCCATGAACGAGAATGAACTAAGGGATTTTGATAAACGGGTTCGAGACACTTTGGATACAGACAAGGTGGAGTATGCGGCGGAACCCAAGCTGGATGGTCTTGCCATCAGTCTGATATATGAAAAAGGGGTGTTTGTTAGAGCAGCAACCCGTGGAGATGGTAATGTCGGCGAAGATGTTACGCAGAATATACGTACGATACACAGCATTCCATTACGTCTGATGGGCAAAAAAATTCCTGCCTTGCTGGAGGTGAGGGGTGAAGTGTTTATGCCCAGGTCTGGTTTCGAACAACTTAACAGGAGAATGCTCGAAGAAGGCGCCAAGGTTTTTGCCAATCCGCGCAATGCCGCAGCAGGGAGTTTGCGGCAACTGGACTCAAGGGTTACTGCCAGTCGACCGTTAGACATGATCTGTTATGGCATTGGTGAGGTAGCGCAATTTCAAATACCTGATAGCTACAGCGAGATCATCGAAGAACTAAAACAACTGGGATTGCATGTCTCACCCGAAAGGGCAGTGCTAAGCGATGTTGACCAATGCATGGGATATTATCGTGATATATCCACACGACGTAATGACCTGCCTTATGAGATCGATGGGATAGTATTCAAGGTTAACAACCTCGAGATGCAGAAAAAACTGGGGTTTGTCTCGCGGGCGCCGCGTTGGGCGATTGCACAGAAATTTCCTGCTCAGGAAGAAATGACATTACTGCATGGGATCGATTTTCAGGTAGGAAGGACCGGCGCCATTACACCGGTTGCCAGACTCGAACCGGTGAGTGTTGGCGGTGTCACCGTCAGCAATGCCACATTGCATAATATGGATGAGATACAACGCCTGGATGTCAGGCCAGGTGACACCGTTATCATCAGGCGTGCAGGGGACGTCATACCACAGGTGGTCAGTGTCGTTAAGTCGCGGCGTCAGTCTGGTGCAAAAACCATAAAAACACCCACACGGTGCCCCGTGTGTCACTCCGATCTGGTTAAAGCCGAAGGTCAGACGGTGATTCGCTGCAGTGGCGGGCTGTTTTGCGAAGCACAACGTAAGGAGGCGATTAAACATTTTGCCTCCCGCAAGGCCATGAATATTGATGGTTTGGGCGACAAGCTCGTGGAACAGTTGGTTGATGAAGGCCTGGTGCATAATCCATCGGATCTGTTCGATTTAGAGCAGCAGCAACTGGCCGCACTGGAAAGGATGGGGGAAAAGTCTGCTGAAAATCTGATCAAGTCACTGCAAAAAAGTAAGCAGACGACACTACAAAAATTTATTTATTCCCTGGGTATCCGTGAGGTCGGGGAAGCAACTGCACGGGCGCTGGCTGTGCACTTGGGCAGCCTCGAGCAGGTGATGAATGCTGACCTGGAAACACTGGAAGAAATTCCTGATATAGGCCCTGTTGTGGCTGCCAACATAGTCAGTTTTTTCAAGCAGGAACATAACAGGGAAGTGGTAAGTAACTTACAGGCAAAAGGGCTTGCCTGGGATGACGAAGCGTATAAAGGAGAGGTAGGGCAGTTGGTGGGCCAGGTTTTTGTGATTACCGGTACTTTGAGTGAAATGAGCAGAAACGATGCCAAGCAGGCATTGCTGGATCGTGGGGCCAAGGTGACGGGCAGTGTCTCGAATAAGACAAATTATCTGATAGTGGGCGAGAATCCAGGCTCGAAAGCAGACAAGGCGCGCGAGTTGGGCGTGACAGTATTAAATGAAAATGAATTTATCAGCTTGCTGGAGCCATTATTAACGTGAAATGGCTCCTTAGGTCACTATTGGTTATCGCTGTTATTAGCCAATCTGCTACTGTATGGGCAAACAAATGTCTGTATGTATCATCCTATCATAAAGGATATGAGTGGGATGATGGCATATTGGCCGGTCTGGTGAAGACGTTGGATGGCCGATGTGATTTAAAAAAAATCTACCTGGATACCAAACGTAACCCGCAAGAAGAATGGGCGCGCTGGCGTAGTAAGGAAGCTAAGAAAATGATAGATCAATACAAGCCGGATATTATTATTGCGGTGGATGACAATGCATCCCGCTATCTGGTCATGCCCTACCTCAAAAATGCTGACATTCCTGTCGTATTTTGTGGCATTAACTGGAGTATGAGTGAGTATGGATATCCATACAGCAATACCACAGGAATGGTCGAAGTCGCACCCATAAAACAATTGGTCAAACAACTCAGGCTAATTCAGCCTGATGTGAAGAAAGGCCTGTTTGTTTCTGGTGATGTTTTATCGGAACATAAGGATTATCAATACTACAAAAAAATATTTGCCGAAAACAACATCCAATTTTCTTCTGCATTTGTAAAAAATTTCAGGCAATGGATCAATGTATACAAGAACTCACAAGAGTATGACTTTATTTTTCTTGGGAATAATGCGGGTATCAATGACTGGTATAAACCCGAAGCACTGCGTATTGTAGAAAAATATACAAAAAAAATAAGCGTTACCACTTATAAGTGGATGCTGCCATATACTGCTATGGCGTATACTAAGTTACCTGAGGAACAAGGTATCTGGGCTGCCAGGGCGGTTCTTTCAATATTGGGTGGGGTGGAACCTTCGCAAATCCCGGTCATTAATAACAGATTATGGGATATGTGGCTAAACCCCAATATAATTAAAAAAATCAAATTAAAAATACCGTATTTGATCTATAAACGAGCGAAGCATTACCAGTTAGATGGATAAGCGTAAACTACACATCCCTTTTAAAGAGTTATTGTTAATTCTCTTGACTGCGATTTCGTTGCTGATTGCAACGACAGGCTTGTTGGTATGGAATGACATGCAGGTTGCTGATGGTAAATTTAACCAGGAGGCCAGACGACTGTATGATGACCTGTCCAGGAGTGCGGGTGATATCAATGCCGTACTCGATGGTCTGGTTGCTTTACATAATGCGGTTGAGGTTGTGGATTCCGAGCAATTTTCACTGTATGCACGCGAAATGCTGAATAGCTATCCTGGTATACATGAGATCAAAATGTTAACCAAGGTTGAGCACGAATTCAAGGATGAGTATATTAAACAAATGCGTGAGGACGGTTTTCCTACCTTTAATATCCTGGAAGGTGAACTCAATCATTATAAATCCTGGTCCCCAACGACCCATAAAAAGGTTTATTTCCCTGTTACCGCTATTGAGCCACTCTTACCCGAAAAAATCATTGAAATGGGCTTTGATCTCTATTCCGAGCCGAAATTCGCACAAGCCATTGATCGTGCCATAACGACAGGGAATGCGGCATCGGTTACGCATGTAAAATTACAGAACAATGAAAGTAGCTATATCGTCTTGAAACCCATTTATGCGGGCAGGGTCTTGCCGACAACAGAGGCGGAACGTCTATCACAGGCATTGCATCTTATTGCTGTGGTTGTACAGTCGAAAGATTTATTATCCAGGAAAAATATCAATACAGGGATGAATGTCGCTCTTTATCAGAATGATGATGATAAAGCCAGTTACGATACATTGATTACCGGCTTCAGTAACAATGCCAAGAGTCCTGATGCCTTCGTGTTTTCGCAGTGCAGCTTTAATAAAATATTAAACAACAATGGCCAGTCATTGATGTTATCAGTTTCGCGCGGAATTGGATTCGAGATAATCAGAACAAAAATTATGTCTGCTACAGTGATTGTATGGAGCATGTTTGTGTTTCTGATCCTGTATATTGTTAATACCAACTATGCCAGACGTATCGAGCGTGAGGAATCACTGCAAGCCTGGCAATGGGAAAAGGAACGTGCTGATGTGACTTTGCACTCATTGGCCGACGCAGTGATTACGACGAACCTGGAGGGTGTCGTCGAATATATGAATCCTGTGGCAGAGCGTTTGACAGGATGGAAAATCGATGAGGCCAAGGGCCGTGGCATCGAAGATATATTCAGGTTGGTCAATGAAACTGATGAAAGGAATTTAATCTGTCCCGTGGTCGAGTGTATCAAACGGGGTATGCTGAAAGAATCTGACGATGATATTTCACTTGTTCATCGAAACGGCGAGTATTTGTCGATCGACTATTCCATTGCACCTATGTATGGGCAGAAAAACATGGTCCTGGGTGCCGTACTCGTGTTTCAGGATGTCGGTTCTTCGAGAATGCTTTCCAAATTATTGTCATATCAAGCGACACATGATGATCTGACCGGCCTTTACAACAGAAGGGAATTCGAAAGAAGGATGTCTCGTTCTGTTGAGCGGGTTTTCAAGTATAACGAGCATTATATCCTTCTATATATGGACCTTGACCAGTTCAAGGTAGTAAATGATACCTGTGGGCATGTAGGCGGTGATCTTGTTTTGCGTCAGATTGCGGAACTGGTCACTCCATTAATAAAGGAGAGAGAGACATTCGCACGTCTGGGTGGTGATGAATTCGGTATCTTACTGGAAGGTTATACATTAGAAGAAGCCAAGAAAATAGCCAACGATATCCTCGAAACTATCCGTAAATACCGTTTTCACTGGTCGGGAAAAATATTCGAAATTGGTGTCAGTATCGGCATAGTTGATATTGATTCCGGTATGCAATCGATCAGTAATATCATGGGCTATGCTGATGCGGCCTGTTATCTGGCAAAGGACATGAGTGGTAATAATGTCCAGGTGTACCAGATGGAGGATGCAGATTACAAACAACGAAAAGACCAGATGAAATGGGTTCAGCGTATCACCCAGGCCTTTGCCGACAGTCGATTTATACTTTATGCGCAGAAAATTGTGTCCCTGCATGATGATGTCGATGAACATTACGAAATCCTGATGAGAATGCTGGACGATAATGGTGATATTATTTTCCCTCAGGAATATATTATAGCGGCTGAACGCTACGGCAGTATGCAGGATATCGATCGCTGGGTTATTCGTAATGCCTTTATACATATCAATCGCTATGTGGCACGCATGCAGGCAGATGACTCATTGCCAACACGGGATTTTGCCATCAACTTATCCGGGCATACACTCAGTAGTAATGCTGCTATCGATTATGTAAAAGAGTTGTTGCTTGAATATCCGGCCATCATCAAATACCTGGTGTTTGAGATTACTGAAACAGCCACGATTTCAAATCTGATGAGTGCGCAACATTTCATCAAGGTTTTTCGATCGATGGGGGTTAAGTTTTCACTGGATGACTTCGGTACAGGAGTGAGTTCATTTAATTATTTGAAAAACCTTAATGTCGATTACCTGAAAATCGATGGTGGCTTTGTCCGCGAAATTATGGTGGACCCCGTCGATTATGCGATGGTCAAATCAATCGCACATATCGGTCATGTCATGGGCATCAAGACCATAGCAGAGCACGCCGAGACACTCGAAGTGTGTGACAACCTGCGTGACATGGGTGTTGATTATGCCCAGGGTTTTTGTTTGCATGAGCCTGAAGAGCTTGAAAACCTGGTTTGAATGAAATGACCGGCAGATAAGTATTCAGTTTACGCTGGTGGTTATCTATTTGCTATCACCACCCCTTAATACGAGCAAATTATCACACATTGTTTATGCTCCGAAAGGTGCTCGCAGTGATTCAGCAAGTTAAATGAGTCAGGTGTTTCCCAGGATTTTATCCCCTCTCCCTCCGGGAAGGGGTTAGGGGGCGATATAAAATACTGTATTAATTATTATGCTGGAAAGACTTTTTTATAAGGTTTGACCGTGACAGACTCAAAGACACCCGATTCGCTGTAGGGATCTGCGCTGGCCCATTCATTGGCTTCTTCCAGTGAACTGAATTCAGCAACGATGAGACTGCCGGTAAACCCGGCGGCAGCGGGATCCTCGGCATCAATGGCAGGGAATGGGCCGGCGATCAACAGTCGTCCTTCATCCTGTAGCGCGCGTAGACGCTGTAAATGTTCTTCCCTTACCGCCAGGCGTTTCTCCAGGCTATCAGGAACATCCTGGCCAATAATGGCATAAAGCATGATTTACTCCTTGGTTTCGCTTGAGTCTTCTGTGATATATCTCGACAAGTAAATGCCCTGAATGACAATAAATATAAAGGTGAGCCCGAGCATACCGTAAACCTTGAAGCCGACCCAGGTCTCTTCATCGAAGTTTTTGAATATATAAATATTGAGAAACCCCAAGCTGATAAAAAATATGGCCCAGCTTAAGTTTAGCTTTGACCCGACAGCTCTAGGCAAATCAACTACGCTGGACAACATTTTTTCAATGATTGTTTTGTCACCAATAAATTGACTGCCAATAAGGACAAGGCCGAATAACCAGTTAATGATACTGACTTTCCATTTGATGAATGCGGCGTCATGAAATATCAGGGTAAGTCCACCAAATATCGTGACACCCACAACAGTTATAATGTGCATTTTTTCTATCTTGCGATGCCTGAACCAGTTGTAACCTACCTGTATTATCGTTGCCACAATAATGGCAGCTGTAGCAGCAAAAATAGCGTTTTCAGCCTCGTAATAGGACTTGTATAACTGATAAGCAGCATAAAAGGCTATTAACGGGAAAAAATCGAATAAAAATTTCATAAGGGCATGTTATATGTAGTTTATTGTCTTGTGACAGGAGTATAATCAAATCTTGTTCAGGGTGCATTCTAGCATTATTTAAATGATAATCAGTATCCGTTTTCTATTGGTCGGTTTTTGATAGAGCGATAGATTAAGATATTAGCGTATTTTTTTGCAAACAAAAGGGTTTTAACTCCATGCTTTACGACTTGCACAGTCACTCGACTGCTTCTGACGGCACACTGGAACCTGTCGCACTGGTTCAACGTGCAGCAGAGCAGGGTGTCGATATTCTAGCGCTTACCGACCACGATACCACGGCGGGTCTGGATGAGGCCGGCAAAGCGGCACTGGCATGTGGGATCCGATTAATAAAAGGGGTGGAGATCTCGGTAACCTGGGAGAAGGTAACGATCCACATCCTTGGTTTGAATATCGCTGATGATGAACCAACGTTGTTGTCGGGGTTGCAAGGTCTGCGTGATGTTCGCCATACCCGGGCGATAGAGATCGCTGAAAAACTGGAAAAGGCCGGTATCGCTGGTGCTTATAATGGCGCGAAAAAATATGCCACAGGCCAATTGATCAGTCGAACACATTTTGCCCGGTATCTGGTCGAGTGCGGCAAGGCCAGTAATGTGTCAGCCGTGTTCAAAAAATTTCTGGTTAACAATAAACCCGGGCATGTGGGTGGGCAGTGGGCAAGTTTAAGTGACGTGATCGAATGGATAAAAGCGGCCAATGGGCAGGCCGTCATCGCGCACCCGGCCAGATATAAAATGAGCGCGACTAAACTAAGAAGACTGATAGAGGAATTCAAGGAAGCAGGCGGTGTCGGCATCGAAGTGGTGTCAGGTAGTCATAGTAAAAATGACAGGCATAACATGGCCCAGTATGCGCGACGTTATGAATTATATGCCTCCTGCGGTTCGGATTATCATGGTCCGGAAAACCCTTGGATTGAACTGGGTAAGTTGGAAGCATTGCCATCGGGTTGCGAGCCCATATGGTCTTTGTGGAAATAAGTGCAGCATTATGAGTCAATATTTTCAAATTCATCCTGATAACCCTCAGTTAAGACTGATTCGCACCAGTGTGGAGATGCTCAAGGAAGGCGCCGTGATTGTTTATCCAACCGATTCCAGTTATGCGCTGGGTTGTCTGATGGGCAATAAAAGCGCCATGGATCGCATCCGCCAGGTAAGGCAGTTGACCAGTAGTCATAATTTTACCCTGGTCTGTCGTGACTTGTCCGAGATAGCCACTTATGCCAAGGTGAGCAATATTGCCTATCGAATGGTAAAGAAGCTAGTGCCGGGCCCTTATACG
>Ga0209633_10001062_pt1 | contig 29652 bp, 17 predicted proteins | sample Cruoilmetagenom1_FD_187290 | JGI IMG/M metagenome (GOLD analysis project Ga0209633, IMG submission 187290) | Oil polluted marine microbial communities from Coal Oil Point, Santa Barbara, California, USA - Sample 1 (SPAdes) (version 2) | ecosystem: Environmental > Aquatic > Marine > Oil seeps ... | reverse complement strand
GTTGGTTATCTGGCTCAGGAAGCATCCGTATTTAGAAAATTATCTGTTGAAGATAATATTCTGTCTGTATTACAATTTACCCAATTGTCGAAAAAACAACAAAAAGAAAAATTAGAATCGTTAATAGAAGAGTTTAGTTTAGGTCATGTACGTAAAAATAGAGGAGATTTATTATCCGGTGGTGAGAGGAGACGTACAGAAATTGCCAGGGCATTAGCATCTGACCCTAATTTCATATTGTTAGATGAACCTTTTGCGGGTGTAGACCCAATAGCGGTTGAAGATATTCAAAGTATTGTTTCTCATTTAAAAGACAGGAATATTGGAATTCTTATTACCGATCATAATGTTCAAGAAACATTGGCGATAACTGATAAAACCTATTTGATGTTTGAAGGTGGTATTTTAAAGGAAGGTACTCCTCAAGAATTAGCGGAAGATGAAATGGTAAGAAAAGTTTATTTAGGTGAAAGTTTTGAGTTAAAAAAAGCAAGACCATTAAAATAAATTGATATTAATCTCTCAATTTATGATGATTTTCAATACTTGAATTAATAATATAAAATCGTAAAAGAGACAATAAAAAAAGGTTGTTAATATCATCAACAACCTTCTTTCAACTCTAAATTTATTTTTTTTTATTATCCTTCTTTAGATAATACACCTACCACTTTTCCTTTATCATTGATTAATAAGAAATAAGGGTAATTTTTTCTTTCTATTTTAAAACTATATATTTTCTCTGAATTATTACTTTTTTCTAGTCGATAAGTAACTTGTTCAGAAATTTTATATCCTGAATAATTTTTCAAAGTTTCTTTCACACTTTCTGGAACCTTTGAATATTCAATTTTAAATGTTCTTTCTTCTTGTTTTTGTACAGATTGTGCATTGCTATTTTGCAATCCGAAATAAACAAAACCTATTAATACTACAATTATTTTTATACTTTTCATGAGTTAAAATTTATTTATATTTTAAAAGGATTTCTTAGAATTATTATTTTCTAGAACTCCAACTTGTGTTATATCTACCATTATCAAAATCGTACCCTAATACTAATAAAGGTGTACCGGTAGCGTTTAATTGTACGGCTTCATTTATATTAAATTGATAACCTAAACCTATATACATTTTATCTTTTTTCAATCCTAAAAGTGGAGACACCGATAAAGGTTTAAATCCTTGATCATTTAAAAATCTTGAATTTATACCGGCCCACATATAACCATCATCGGTTAATTTACGTGCCTTGAAATTAACATCTGTAACCGATCGACCATCACTTTCAAAATATTTAAAATATAAAGATGGTTCATATTCATATTCTTCATTATCACTTAAAAAAGTATAACCCGTATAAACATAATAATTCCTCAATTTTATAGGTTCTACATCATCAAAGATCTTTACATTTTTATTTAAAATATTTGAAGCATTTATACCAATAAAATAGCGGTTAGCTCTATACAGTCCGCCTATTTCAAAGTTATGATTTGAGGTAGATTGACCAGCACCTACATGTGGGTCTGAATTTCCATTACCATCTCCATCGTCAAAACCACCTGCATCTATTTTAAAATGATTGAATTTATATGAGAGACCAAAAGATAAATACTGCTCATCTGATTCAGACAAGGTTAAATGGTAAGCATAAGATAATTGCCCACCCATTTGCTTGGTCGCTCCATTGGTATCATTATATAAAATAATCCCTAAGCCTGTTTGTTCATTCAATCTAGTATCATAAGATATTACTTGTGTTTTAGGTGCATCTTTTAATCCGATCCATTGAAACACACCACTTAAGCGTAATTTATGCACATCGTCGATACCTGCATAGGCGGGAGAAATTACAAATGTATTTTCTACCAAATATTGAGAATAAGGTGACAATTTGAATTCTTGTGAATTTGCCATAATTGTAAAGGCAAATGCGATAAAATAAATGAATTTTTTCATTAGGTTGATTGATTTTTTTTGTTTATCTATATAAAGTAAAGTTGCCTTTAAATTCTCTATTGTCATCAGTAGCATTTAGCTTAATAACGTACCAATAATCGCCTGAGGGTAATAATTTTCCTTTATAACCACCATTCCAGGAATGTTGATTGCCTTCATAACTTTTTATTAATCTTTGATATCTATCAAATATTTTTACCGTTATTTCTGGATAATTCTGAATATTTCTTGGATACCAAGTATCATTAGTTCCATCACCATCTGGTGTGAAGAAATTTGGAATTTCAATGTCTAAAACTTCTAATTCTATCTGTAGTTCAACAACACATCCTTTAGTGTCTCTTACATAAAAAGTATAAAGTCCTGAACTGGTAATAGTAAAAACATTTTCACTGCCAAAATCATTTTCGTCATTCATGGCATATTCATACTGTGGCTCTCCACCTGTAGCTACAATGGTATATTCATTTAAACCTGACATAGGTACAGTAAAGCTAACTGGGGTATACGCATCTACGGTTACAGTAATAGGGTCAGCAGCACAACCATTAGTAGTGTTGACTACAGTAACTGTATGATCTCCATCAGATACATTTTCAAAAATTCCTGACGTTTGCGATGTACCACCATCTAAAGTATATCTAACTTCATTAGTATATTCTTCGGCTACAGTTGCTGTAATTTGATTACTTGAACCTTCACAAGAAAAACCTGCACTCACTTCAAATTGTAAATCGGTCAGCTCAACCAAATTGATAGTTTGCACTATATCACAAGTATTTACACTTTTTACTTTACGTATGGTAATATTATAATCTCCTTTACTTAATCCTGAAAATACAGGAGAAGACTGGAAGTTGGTTCCATCTTTACTATAAGTAAGGGTATTTCCGGCACTATTATTTGTAACACTTACCGTAATTTTACCATCAGAACCTCCAATACAAACAATATCTTCTTTGCTTATATTGTATTCAATTTCTTCATCAAAATCAACAGTTCCAGTTGTTGGAATTGTACACCCATTAGCATCTTTAACCGTTATAGTGTGATTTCCTTCTGTGCTTACTTCAAAGATATTTGAATCTTGATAAGTTCCTCCATCAAGACTATATTGATAAGGTGTTGTACCTCCTGTGGCCGTAGCTTCTATTCTACCAATTAATGCATTGCCATTACAAGGCATAATATTATCTAAAATGCTATTAGTAGCCTGTAATAAAGTAGGTTCTCCAATCGTAAATTGATGTGTATCAAAACAACCATCAGTATTGGTTACTTTAACAGTATAGGTACCAATATCTAAACCGGTAAAATTATGTGTTTTAGAGGCAATTGGTCCTTCACTTGCGATAACAGTTGCTCCTTGAGATAATTCATAAGTAAAAGTGGCCGCATCATCCACAATACTAATATTGACTTTACCATCAGCACTATCTTTACATAAGGCATCGGATGGTGTAAAAGTTACATCTAAACCTAATACGGTAACTGTTCTAGTCGTTATAGTACATCCTACTTTGGTTTGAGTACATGTATAAACTCCTGGGCCAGTAACTACAATCTCTTTTGAGTTCTCTGCTAAAACCGTACCACTTGCATCTACCCATTTGTATATATTATAACCATCATGACCTGAAACTGTCAAGTTATTATTACAATATTGTTCAGTACTATCAAATTGACATGAACTCGTATCTACATATAAATCCATTGAACCTTCATTACCTAAACCGCAACCATTTATGCCATTTAATCCAGGTTGACCTGAAATATTTGCACCAGAAGTTTCTCCATCATAATAAGAACTAATACTATTCTCTAACAAATTGGTACAGGCATCTGTATAATCGAAACAATTATCGGAAGCTGTTACCTGATATCGGATATCATAAGCAGCATTGTTTGGATCTGATTCTCTTACAACCAATGAATTATCTATATCAAAACGTAATTCTCTTGTTGTATTATTGTAGGTATAAGTCACGCCCGCTGGAAGTACTATAGAAGTTTCGTCTAATGTTACGTTTATAGGTAAAGTGTTTAAAATATACGTATTTTGGGCATTGTCAGTACCTATATTTCTGAAATTAATATTGTACCAAACGGTTGCTCCTAAGGGTACAGGTGAATTTAATGTAATTGGATTGTTAGAAGTGTCTTCAACACTTGTCAATACCTGCAATACAGGTTCGATAATATTAATGGCAAAAGTGTTTAAAAAGGAATATATCCAATCTCCGTCACCACTATTCTTAATTCTTACAGTAGCTCCTGTTTCATTGTTTCCAATCAAGCTATTACCTGAATTTAAAGCTGTTAAATCAAGTAATTTTTGATCCCATCCTAAGGTATTGGTACTATTTAAATTACGATTGGCAACATGGGCACCATTTTCCGTAATTTTACTGTTAAAAAAATTATCAACATTATTTTCAGCATCATAAAGAGCTGTAAAATTTGATTTACCATCTGCTTTAAAAAGCATTTGATCACCAAACCAACCTAAATCACCTTCAAGTGCTGCTACCCCAACCCTTCCTTCTACAGGCCCTGATGGTGGTGTTGTAAAACCTGAATAACTAAAATCTACTTGCCTATATGGTGAGTCTCTTACAGCTGAAAAACCATCGAATGTAGAAATGTATTTTCGAGATTCTGATGGATCTTCATATACTATAACTAAAGACCAACCCGCTGAATTGTTTTTTCCTTCATTTGTACTAATATTAGCTACAAAATAATCCCCTGACGGGTTTGTATTAGCCGATACTATATCTGTAACATCTTTATAATAGATTAAATCTAATTGTTCATCTGCTGTCAAATCTGCATAAGCGCCACCTGGAATTTTAAATTTAACTTCGTTAGGTGCAGGAGTTGATGGAGCAGCTATTGCTCCCCAATATAAACCCGCATACACTATCTTATTACAATTATCCGTGGTAAAATTGGCACTACTAGAATTAAAAGTTGATGCATCGCCATCAATATCGATAAAAACCATATCAATATAGTTGTTTTGCGTATCTCCATTATAAGGTGTATCACTACTTTCACCAATATTTGAATTACCAATAATGGTTAAATCACCATTAATACCTTGTTTTTCATATCTCTGTACAAATGGTGTTGTAGTTTGTGCGGTTATAACTAAGGGAAGAAATAATAATGCTAATAATAATAAAAGTGTTCCGTATATAAAATTACACTTCTGTGTTGTTTGAGTTGATTTCATTTCTATAATTGTTTAGCGATTGCTTGAATTAAACGATTCGATTTCAATATTATTATATACTGTTATAACAATTGAACCTACCCTATTCCTACCCGTTTTTTTAAAATTATTATTAAGTTGCTGATTATCATTTGTTTAAATTCATGATAATTTTACATAAAAATATTTAAAGTAAACTTTTTAAAGAAAAAAAGGGGAAATATTACTTAAAAAAAGCGAAATTTCCCAGTAAAGAAATTTCGCTTTTTAGTCATAATTTAATACTCATTTACCAACTACCTATATAGTGTAAAATTGCCTTTAAATTCCCTGTCATTCTTAGGATCATTCAGCTTAACGATGTACCAATAATCTCCAGATGGCAATAATTTATTATTATAGTACCCACTCCATTTATGCTGATTTCCATTATATCTAACAATTAAACGTTGATACCTATCAAAAATAGACACTGATATATTTGGATAATTATCAATATTTCTAGGATACCAAGTATCATTGGTACCATCACCATCAGGAGTAAAGAAATTCGGAATTTCAATATCAAAGGCTAAAATTTCCATTTCCTGCTCTACTATACAGCCTTTTTCATCTTTTACATAAAAAATGTATAATCCCGGTTGTTCAATTTTAAATACTTTATCAACACTAAAATCATCCGGATTGTTCATAGCGTATTCGTACTGTGGTATACCACCTGAAGCCGTTATAGTGTACTCATTTAATCCAGATTCTATAACTTCAAAAGTTATAGGCTGATAATTTGAAACTAATTCCATGGTTACAGTAGTATCAATAGTAAATCCTTTGGCATCTTTAACGGTAATAGTATAATCACCACTTGCCGGCACTTCAAAAACATTACTATCTTGATAAGTGGTACCACCGTCAATACTATACTGATAATCCGGTGTACCGGCAGTTGCCATAACTTCAAACATACCTGTTACTATTCCATCACAATCCACTTTACTATCTAGAATATTTGTGGTTGCCTCTAAAGTACTGCTAGTATCTAAAGGCAATGGTAATTGCAGCGTTTCACAAAGACAATTATCATTAGAATTAATTACAAAGACTATGCCGTCACTACATACGGAAGACATATCAAAACTAACGGTTTTAGTCACTGTTGCACCTGCTGGAATGGTTTGAGAAAAAGTACCTGAATTAATTGGAGATCCTTGTGGATTGCCAGCATTGTCAGCACAAAATATATCAAATGAATATCCGCTCTCAGCATCCAGCCCATTATTGAATAAACTAAGATTTACACGATAAGCATAAACTCCGGCGTCTACTACAACAGTGGCGGTTGAATTTCCGTCATTAGTTAAATCCGGTTTTAAAATATCTAATAATTCAGTTGAAATACCAGTATTGACCAAAGTGTTTACACAAGTTTGCCCTCCACATAAAATTTCATCTGCGACAATATAATTCGTCATAGTAAAATCGGCATCTACTGCACAACCCGTAGCATCACTAATAATATTAAAAGTAAAACTAACTTTATCAAGATTTACTAATCCTTCTGGATATTGAATTACCAATTCATTTGCAATTGAAGAAACCAAAGTTATATTATCTGTTGAGGAATATGACCCATCTACATAACTAACTCCAACGGGAATTACAACTTTTCCGAAATCATTTGTATCAGTTCTGGTAGGTGCTTGGCCTATAATATCTGAAAAAGTTGTAGATATTGTTACAGCTTCGGTTGTACTACAATAATCAATATGAGCTCCGTCCGTTGCACTGTTATTTGGTAAATCTATAGATGAAAATGCATCATAAGGTTGTTCAGCTCCATTAATACTGATTCTTTCTGAATACACCAATGAACCATTTCCTTCTGCCTGATCTCCACAAGGTTTATCTGCATGTACTTTAAAAAGCAATGGTGTACCGGATACAAAATCACAAGTTGTTGTTAACTCTAAATCAATCTCTACCAATCTATCATTATCAGATACAGCAGTATTTGTACCCGGAAGGCCATTCATCGCTTGAATAGCTGAATGGGCTAATAAATCTATACTTAATACATTAGAATTTATGCTATAACTGGCATCTTCGGTAGTTGCAGCATCAAAAGGATATCTCACTTTAATTGAATTGACATCTAAAGCAGATATCGCTAACCCGTTAGCAATTGAGAAATCAACTCTTGGGTTCATTAGTGCTGCAAATTGAGCACTATTCACCTTTAACTTGATATGAAAAGCGTCACACATATTGATACGACCTATTGGTTGTTCAATAATTTCCAACTGAACTTCAGAATTTCTTGGTAATAAAGTCAAGTCAACATCATTATCATAACATAGATTAGATTGAGTTACATATTCTTGGGTGGTAGGATATGCATCACAATCCCAACCATGTGCAAAATTTACTATTTGCTCTGAACATGAATCATATGTTGCTTTGATTTGTATGTTTTTAAATGTACCATTGGTAATGGCATCAATTTCAACCCAAGTTGTACCACCTGATTCAACTAAGTTTAAAGCTACCGGAGTTCCACTAGTTAAGTCAAATGCGGTTGTAACTGTTACATTTGGAGAAACTTTTACCCAGTTAAAATCAATTGAGCCACTTCCGGCAGATGTATTGGTAACATTAATATCAAAAATGGCTTCACTGGCATCTCCGTTTACTATCGATGAACTTCCTGATTGCAATGTAAATGAAGGTTTTGTATAACTTAATGCTTTCGTAGTAGTTATTGGCGTTTCGGGAGTCCTTGGTCCATAATGAAATTCGTCATATTGTCCCTCATAAGTAACATCTCCATCTACAACCGCACCACAAGTTCCCTTTACCCAAACTTGTACACGTGGAAAATAGGTGCTTTGCTGGTCTCCATTTCTAAAGTTAGCAGTTGGTGTTAAAGTAATAATATTACCTGATTGTGAAGCTGTTAAACCGTTATTTGCAATGGTGAATGTACCTTGATTATTTGTCATTCTAGCTTTACCAGTAAATTCAAAACCATCTGGTAAGGTAACTTTCATAGTTGTAAAACCAAAAGGAGGTCTATATTCATTCGGAAACAAATCTTCTACATCTGCACCTTCAGTTGCCCATGCTGTTATAACGGCTTCATCGCAATTAGCGAATTCTTCAACGTACTTACCTATGCTATGCGTAACTTTTAAATAAGATGCTGTAGAACCATAGGTATCACAAGATACTTTATCGTCAGATGCATCAACCGAATAGTATTCACCTTTGAAATTTGTCAAGGTATGTAATTTACGATTTATATTCTGATTGGTATTAAATTGAAAATTTAACGTTACAAATATCAAATCTTCCTCTTCAAATAAATTACTATCAAATAAACTTTTATAAGCACTAATATCAAATGTTGCAATATGATCATTTCCCGTACTAGTTATGGTTGGGGTAACGGTTAATACCTGATCTACCGTAGTACTAAGAGAAGTAGCGTCATAGACATGTATTGTACCATCTACAAATAGTATATCATCTGCTCCTAAAGTAGTACCATCTGTAGTATACTTGATATCAATATACATTTTATCCGTACTATAATTTTGTATTTTAGCTTGGGTTACAATTTTCATCATATCACCTACTAAATAATTATCTAATTTATATCCATTAGTACTTGATTGCGATAAATCAACCGGAGTCGTCATAGTATTATCTGTATAACCGGCTGATGTTCTAGAAGTATCAAATTGTGTAATTGCTGGACCATCACAATCGGTTGCACATCCATGTGTTTGGATAGGTTCTGAAGTTCCACAGTGAATATCCTTATTAAAACATGTTGTACCACTAGCATCTTTTAAAGTTAAATTCGTAGTATAATCTACTGTAAAAGCTGTTGATGCATTCGCTGTATTATATGCATTACAATCTAATTTTAAAGGAAATTTTAAAAGACCTTCTGCAAAGATATTTCTTAAAATGTATGGATAATTATTTAAATTGGTAGTTTTATACACAATGGTGTTGCCCGTTTGAGTAAATAATGCTGCATTGGCATTAGCCGCATCAATAGTAACCCCAGTTGGCACATTAATAGATACGGTAAATTCACTATCTGCATTCGGAGAAATTGCATTATGCCCATTAAGCTCAATATTGCTGTACATAGCAGGATTTAAGGTGAGTTCAAAAGCTTGACCTCCAGTAGCATCTTTATCTCCCTGCATTTTAGTAACGTGGTAATAATCACGTGTTAAGTTTCTATATCCAAAATCTAATCGTTTTGCATCTCTTGGAATATAACATTGATCTTTTATATTAACATCAAAATATAAATGTTCCCATTTAATATAATCTGTTCTGTTAATTCCACAAGCATTATCACTTGGATTGTAATCAATATCTAATTCAATTATAGTTGATTCTCCTGGTGCCATATCATCATAAAACCCATCATTATCTAAATCTTCAAGTCCTACACCGGCTCCATCAGGATCGCTCGTAAGAAAGTTAGGCGGTATCGCAACCGAAGTACCTGATCCTCTGGTAGGATAAATAGTAGCAGGGTTGTCAAAAGTAGGTATTGTACTAGGCCCATTGCTAAAGTGTACATTACTTAATGATTTTGTATTTTGAAAGTCATAGGCCCAGAATGGGTTTATTTCATAAGTTGTAATATCAGAATCATTATGTCCTAAGCCTATATTAATATATACATCTTTCGCTACACCACCTTCAACAGTAGTTGTGTTATCAATTTGTACTCTAAAGTGATTGGTGTTACAAATGTCGTTAGAACCTTCTAGTTGTGTTAATTTTAAACTTGGTACTTGATTTCCTAAAACAATTGAACCTGACTTGGCTCCACTTATCTGGCAAATTGTACCACAATCCCAATAAGAAGTATGTATAATTTCAGCATTTTGACAACCTAATACGGCGAATTTTTCTTGAAATGTAAAATTTTCTCCATTTTCAAATTGTTGATTTCCATCTTCATTAGCTGTGGCAACGTTATATGGAGATTGAGTTAAATCTATATCATAAATTAAGGTTGTTTCTCCGGTAGCACCATCAACATTATTACTGGTAGGGGTTATTACATTACCATCAAATGAAAATTGATAATTATGTATATCAGCACCAACCAAAACTTTATGGTGAAATACTTGAATTTCTCCATTACCACCCTGAACATCTTGAATGTCTCTATTGTAGTAAATAGGCTGTGTTATATTACTAATTGTTCCATTAACGGATGCAATGTCAGTAATACTTAAGGAGGCCGATAACAAATTATAGGTTGAAACAGTTTCATTAAAATCTTGAGCCGATTTTGGCGTATTACCGTCAAAATACTTTATGCTATGTTTATCTTTAAAAACACCTCCATCTTCTTTAAAAGCGACAGCGTCACATGAAGCCGTTCTTTTAAAAGAAAAAACCAATTCATCACCAATACCCCAAAACCCATCGGTATTACCACCAATTGTGCTTCTTATTATAAATTCAGGTTGCGAAACCGAAGACGATGTGTTATAAGATACCTGGTAATTATCATTAGGATTATTAGTAATATTAATACTGCCAGGTACGTAAGTTATACCATTTGGAAGTGTAAAAACTATATCAAAACCATGAAGAGTTTCTTTTTTTGCTTTAATTAAAACAATTTCATCTGAATCACCACCACATGCTTCTAATATTTCAGGATTTAGACGTACACGAAAATCGCTGTTATTTATTTGGGCATGGCTAAAGGTTGATAATAATACGATAGAAGTAAATAACCATCTTAATTTATGGCTAAATAAATTTGTAAGTTTTTGATAAATAAAATTCACAAGGCTTGATTTTAAGGTTATTGATATAATATATACTAGATATATAACAATTAAACCAGAAAATATCCCACAGGAATTATGGTGTAATTTATTATAAATCTATTTGAAGTAAAATTTATATCAGTAATAGCAATTTAGTTGTTCGATAATAACGAGAAGATTGAAATAATATTTGAATTTATTTTAAATAAAATATATTCTTAAAATTTAAATCCCTATATCAGTAAAAAAAAGAATTGTAAATACAGTAAAATTAAGTTTTGGAGATGCTAGTTTTAAATATAGAAATCAAAATATAACTTAAGATAATCATAGGTATTGCAATGATTTTAAATGTAATAACTAAAATAATTGCTATTAAAATAAATAAAATTTCAATCCAGTTATTTTTAAAAGAAAAGTTTTTAAATTTTAATGAAAACAATGGAATTTTAGCATTCATTAAAAAACTAAATACAATAGTTATTCCAAATAACACGTATTTATTTAGGATCAAATTATTTACAAATTCATTACTACCGTGTAATAATATTATTGGCAATGAAAGTATAAACAAAGCCATGGCGGGTGTGGGCAAACCTATAAAAGAATCCGTTTGACGATCGTCTAAATTAAATTTTGCTAACCTATAAGCTGCAGCCAGCGTTAATAACAATCCTACAAATGGTAAAAGTTGAATGGGTTCAAAACGAACCCCTATCCACAACATAGATTCTGTATTTTCATACGCCGTCCAATTACCTATTTCACAAGAAAGTCCGTCTTCCCATTTTTTAAATAAAGCTTTTTCAAATAATTGATACATGATAATACCAGGTACAACCCCCGAAGTAACAACATCTGCCAAGGAATCTAGCTCCCTTCCTAAATCACTCTGCACTTTGAGCAATCTAGCTACCAATCCGTCAAAAAAATCAAAAAATATGCCTAAAAGAACGAAGCCAGCTGCAAGCTCAAAATTACCATAAACGGCAAACATAGTGGCTATTACACCACATAGTAAATTTAGAAGTGTAATTATATGTGGTATATATCTTTTGATTTGGATTGATTTTAATTTTGGTAAATTTAAAGAAATTAAACAAACTATTTATTAATTTCTAAATTATTCACCAAAGTTAAGCCTAATTAATTCACTTGCGTTTAGGTAAGAGAATGTTACCTAAAAATTACCTTGCAATTAGTTAGATAAACTATACCTTTTTAGTAGCTTTGTCATAGTTATGATTTAACATCATTTTATTATAACTTAAAGGTATCTTTTACTAGGATTTTCCATTATAAAATAGAGTTTTTAAATGCCTAAAATGTGTTACATAATTATGTTAATAAAATATTCAGATACTTTTTTGTATTTTATTATGAAGTATTATTTTAGCATTCATACAAAATTTGAAGATTTTTAATGTCTAAACAAACAACTTACACTGAAGATAACATTCGATCATTAGACTGGAAAGAGCATATTAGAATGCGTCCGGGTATGTATATTGGTAAATTAGGTGATGGATCATCACCTGATGATGGCATTTATATTCTCATTAAAGAAGTCTTAGATAATTCTATTGATGAATATGTTATGGGTGCCGGTAAAACCATAGAAATTTCAGTCAAAGATAAAACTGTAACTATAAGAGATTACGGTCGTGGCATCCCTTTAGGAAAAGTAGTAGATGTTGTTTCAAAAATGAATACCGGTGGTAAATATGACTCTAAGGCATTTAAAAAATCTGTAGGCTTAAATGGTGTGGGTACCAAGGCTGTAAACGCCCTTTCATCACATTTTAGGGTACAATCAATAAGAGACGAAAAAACCAAGGCAGCAGAATTTGAAAAAGGAAATTTAATTGTTGATGAAGAAGTACTACCATCATCTTTAAGAAAAGGTACAAAAGTAAGTTTTACGCCTGATGAGACTATATTTAATCAATACAAATATAGAAATGAGTACATCATAAAAATGATTAAGAATTATGTGTATCTCAACACTGGGTTGACAGTTCTTTTTAATGGCGAAAAGTATTTCTCAGAAAACGGTTTAAAAGATCTGTTAGAAGAAAATATTGTTAAAGATGATATGCTCTACCCTATCATTCATTTAAAAGGTGAAGATATAGAAGTTGCTATAACACATAGTAAATCTCAATACAGTGAAGAATATCACTCTTTTGTGAATGGTCAGCACACTACGCAAGGAGGTACACATCAGAATGCTTTTAGAGAAGCAATAGTAAAAACTGTCAGGGAATTTTTTGGTAAGAATTACGAAGCTTCAGATATAAGGAAATCTATCGTTTCAGCCATTAGTATTAAAGTAATGGAACCTGTATTTGAAAGTCAAACCAAAACCAAATTAGGCTCCACAGAAATGGGAGGAGGTTTACCAACGGTTCGAACTTTTATACACGATTTTGTCAAAACAAATCTAGATAATTATTTTCATAAAAATTCAAATGCCGCAGACCAATTACAAAGTAAAATTTTACAGGCCGAAAGAGAACGAAAAGATTTATCTGGTATAAGAAAATTAGCTAGAGACAGAGCTAAAAAAGCCAATTTACACAATAAAAAATTAAGAGATTGTCGTGTACATTTAGGTGATATGAAAAAAGACAACCGTTTAGACAGCACTTTATTTATTACTGAGGGAGATTCAGCAAGTGGTTCTATCACAAAATCTAGAAATGTAAATACACAAGCCGTGTTCAGCTTACGTGGAAAGCCTTTGAATTCATTTGGTATGAGCAAAAAAATTGTGTACGAAAATGAGGAGTTCAATTTGCTTCAAGCCGCACTGAATATTGAAGATGGTATAGAAAACTTGCGTTATAATAATATTGTAATTGCTACCGATGCAGATGTTGATGGAATGCATATCAGACTATTGTTAATTACTTTCTTTTTACAATTTTTCCCAGAATTGATCAAAGAGGGTCATTTATATATTTTAGACACTCCACTTTTTAGAGTTAGGGATAAAAAAGAAACTTTTTATTGTTATTCTGAAATCGAAAAACAAACTGCTATTAATAAACTTAAAGGAAAACCGGAAATTACACGATTTAAAGGATTAGGAGAAATTTCTCCTGATGAATTTGCGAATTTTATTGGAGACAGTATTCGCTTGGATCCAGTTATGTTAGATAAAGAAATGTCAATTGAGCAATTGTTAACATTTTATATGGGTAAAAACACACCCGATAGACAAAAATTTATCATAAATAATTTAAAAGTAGAACTGGATTTAGTTGAGGAGTAAAATAGTATATTAACCCTTACAGGGTGAATTGAAAAAACACGTTTAAATTCCTGACTACAAAGGATTAAGAATGATTGAAGAGCAAAACGAAAATATAGAAGAGCAAAATAACAATAACAGTCAAGAGACCATTACTAAAGTAACCGGCATGTACAAAGACTGGTTTTTAGATTATGCTTCTTATGTTATTTTAGAGCGTGCTGTTCCTGGTATAGATGATGGTTTAAAACCTGTTCAACGTCGTATTATGCAGTCTATGAAAGATTTAGATGATGGCCGTTATAATAAAGTAGCCAATCTTGTTGGACATACCATGCAATATCACCCTCATGGAGATGCTAGTATTGCTGATGCCATGGTCCAGCTTGGTCAAAAAGAATTATTGATTGACATGCAAGGTAACTGGGGGAATATTCTTACCGGAGACCGGGCAGCTGCTTCAAGATATATAGAAGCGAGACTATCAAAATTTGCATTAGAAGTTGTTTTCAACCCTAAAACAACAGATTGGCAAGCTTCTTATGATGGCAGAAGAAAAGAACCTGTAGACCTCCCTGTAAAGTTTCCTTTATTATTGGCACAAGGTGCTGAAGGTATTGCCGTGGGACTATCGACCAAAATATTACCGCATAACTTTAACGAACTTATTGAAGCTTCTATAAAACATTTAAAAGGTAAAAATTTTAAATTAATTCCTGATTTTTTAACAGGAGGAATTGCAGATGTCACTAACTATAACGACGGTAAGCGTGGTGGTAAGGTAAGGGTGCGTGCTAAAATTTCACAATTAGATAAAAATACGCTGATTATTAACGAAATACCCTATGGAACTACAACTTCTTCTTTAATAGATTCAGTATTAAAAGCAAATGATAAAGGGAAGATAAAAATTAAACAAATTGAAGATAATACAGCAGCTAATGTAGAAATATTAGTCCATTTACCCAGTGGACTTTCTCCGGATAAAACCATTGATGCACTTTATGCATTTACCAATTGTGAACAATCTATTTCTCCTTTATGCTGTGTGATTGAAGACAACAAGCCTGTTTTTATTGGTGTGTCAGAAATGCTGCGTAAATCTACTGACCATACGGTGGACCTACTTAAACAAGAACTTGAAATTCAACTAAAAGAGTTAGAAGAGCAATGGCATTTTGCTTCTTTGGAACGAATATTTATTGAGAATAGAATTTATCACGATATTGAAGAAGAAGAAACCTGGGAAGGTGTAATTGCAGCCATAGACAAGGGATTAAAACCGCATACTAAGCATTTAAAAAGAGCTGTTACCGAGGATGATATTGTACGACTAACAGAAATAAGAATTAAAAAAATATCAAAATTTGATATAGATAAGGCTAAACTCCATATTGAAAGCTTAGAAGATAAAATTGCAAAGGTCAAAAATTACTTAGCCAACTTGATTGAATTTGCTATTAATTATTTTAAAAACTTAAAAACCACTTACGGTATAGGGAAAGAACGTAAAACCGAAATTAGAATTTTTGAAGATATAGTAGCAACAAAAGTAGCTATGAAAAATGCGAAATTATATGTAAATCGTGAAGAAGGATTCGTTGGCAGTTCATTACGTAGGGATGAATTCGTTACGGAATGTTCAGATATTGATGATATTATTATCTTTTTGGAAAGCGGTAAATTAATAGTTACCAAATTAGATACCAAGACTTTTGTAGGTAAAAACATTATTCATGTAGCTGTATTTAAAAAGAAAGACAAACGTACCGTATACAACATGATCTATAAAGACGGTAAGTCAGGTTCTACCTATATGAAACGTTTTTTTGTAACTGCGGTTACACGTGATAAAGAATACGACCTAACAGCTGGTAATAAGTTATCAAAAGTATTATATTTCTCTGCTAACCCCAACGGTGAAGCTGAAATAGTTACAGTTAATTTACGAGCTGTAGGTAGTGTGAAAAAATTAAAATGGGATATTGATTTTTCTGAATTGGCCATAAAAGGACGTAGTAGTAGAGGAAATACGGTTACGAAATATTCAGTTAAAAGGATTGAGTTAAAAGAAAAAGGCATCTCCACCTTAAAACCTCGTAAAATTTGGTTTGACGACACCGTCCAACGTCTTAATGCTGAAGGCAGAGGTGACTTATTAGGTGAATTTACTGCTGAAGATCGATTATTGATTATTAATCAATCTGGATTTGTAAAAACTATTGTCCCAAATTTATCTACACATTTTGATGATGATATGATTGTTTTAGAAAAATGGATACCTAATAAACCTATTTCTGCTATACATTTTGATGGAGATAAAGAGCGTTATTACGTAAAACGTTTTATGATTGATAATCCTAATAAAGAAGAATTGTTTATCACTGACCATCCTAAATCTCAATTGGAAATTGTAGCTAGTGATTTTAGACCAATTGCCGAAGTTATTTTTTCCAAAAGAAGTTTGGAAAAACAAAAAATAAACTTTGAAGAATTTATTGCAATAAAGGGTATTAAAGCAATTGGAAATCAATTAACTACTGATAAAATTAAACAAGTAAATTTATTAGAATCATTACCTTATGTAGCACCTGAAGTAAATGCTGTTGAAGTGATCGAAGAAGAAGAAATTCAAAGTGATTCTTCAGATAATAAGCAGACTAACAATGATGATGATTCAAATGAAGAAGACGGGCAAATTACGTTATTTTAGATTTTAAAAATCTTTTAAAAATACTATTTAAAGTGCTAAAATAAGACATCAAATTACTTTCCAAAACTTTAATATTAGGTTTGTATATTTTTAACCAAACATAATTGATATTCATCATTTAAAGAAAAATCTGTAGCAATTCTTGCATCGCTAAAAGAGTCTAATCCCAATTAAATTATACGTTAACTGTTTTTATTATCTTCGTGCCATGCAACAAGAAAAAGCACTAGCCATTTTAAAATCAGGTAAAAATGTATTTTTAACAGGTTCTGCGGGTACCGGTAAAACACATGTGCTCAATCGTTATATAGACTATTTAAAAGCAAGAAAAGTACCTGTAGCAATTACAGCTTCAACAGGTATAGCAGCAACACATATGAATGGCATGACCATTCATTCATGGGCGGGTATTGGTGTAAAAGAGCATCTTACGCAAGGTAATTTGGTCACTATGAAAACCAAAAAATACCTGAAAAAACATCTTGAAAAAGCCAAAATTTTAATTATTGATGAAATTTCAATGTTGCATAAAAATCAGTTAAACCTAGTCAATACTGTTTTACAATATTTTAAAAATAATAATGAACCATTTGGTGGCATTCAAATTGTTTTAAGTGGCGACTTTTTTCAACTCCCTCCTATTGGCAAGAGAACTGAGCAAAGTAGAGATAAATTTTCTTTTATGTCTGAAGCCTGGGTGAATGCCAACTTGAAAGTGTGTTATTTAACTGAGCAATACAGGCAAAACGATTCTGACCTAAATCATATTCTAAACGAAATTAGAAAAGGAAAAGTTTCTGAACAGAGTATAGAATTATTAGAAAAAGCAACCGATAACAAACTCAAAAATAAAGAAGATATAACCAAATTGTTTACCCATAATATTGATGTGGATACTATCAATTCTCAACATTTATCAACTTTAGAAGGTCGCACAAAAACATTCAAAGCAACAACTAAAGGAAACCTAAAACTGATTGAAACATTAAAAAATGCTGTTTTAGCTGGTGAAATCTTAGCGTTAAAGGTTGGAGCTAAAGTTATGTTTGTAAAAAATAATGTAGAAAAGGGGTATGTAAATGGTACTTTAGGTGAAGTGATAGGTTTTAACGATGAGGGTTTTCCTCGGGTTAAAATGGCAAATGGCAGAATCCTAATAGTAGCACAAGAAAGTTGGACCATACAAGATGACCATAGTAAAGTATTGGCTAGTTTTAATCAATTCCCACTTAGATTGGCATGGGCTATAACCGTTCATAAATGCCAAGGCATGACCCTTGATGAAGCAGAAATTGACCTCTCTAAAACATTTGAAAGAGGCCAAGGTTATGTTGCATTATCTAGATTAAAAAATATAGAAAGTTTACAACTTAAAGGTTTAAACGAAATGGCACTCATGGTAGATGGTTTGGCTTTTAAAGCTGATGTTCGTTTTCAAGAACTTTCTAATGAAGTAGATAAGGATTTTACATTGGAAGAATTAGAAATTGTTGCACCCATTTTTATTAAGAAATGTGGAGGTATTACAAATTTTAATGACATCAAAAAAAATAAGAAAAAAATCAAAGAAAAGAAATCTTCTAAGCAATCAACTTATGCCATCACTTTATCTTATTTAAAAGAAAAAAAATCTATCAATGAAATTGCGGAAGAACGTGGTTTTTCACCTGGAACTATATCCAGCCACCTCATTAAAATTTGTAAAGATTATCCAAAAGAAGATCTAAGTTTTTATAAACCTAAAAAAGCGGTATTGCAAAAAGTAAAAAAAGTATATAATCAACAAGCTAAAGGAAAACCAATTAGTTTAAAGGCTATGTACGATGCTTTACATGGTAAAGTTAGCTATGATGATCTTAAATTGAGCATAGCTTTTCTTTAATTCTTATTGTCCATAAAAAATTTGCATTGTGGGTTTAACAAGAATTTAAAATTTGCTAAACTCTTTTTGATTAGTTTTGTAGCAAATAAAACAATTTGAAAAAATTACTTTATCTTTTTATTATAACTTTCACGTTTTCGATACAAGCACAGCAAAAGCGTATTGAAATATTGCATGCTGATAATTCTACAATTGACGAAGAAAAATACCCGGGTGCTACAGTTTTACTTGGAGATGTGTTTGTAGAACATGAAGGCTTTACACTTCGTAGTAAAAAAGCCATTCATTATAAAAATGACAATATCATAAAAGCCTATGGCAATGTAGTAATTAATCAAGGAGATACCATTACTCAAACTAGCCATTTTGTTCAATATAATGGCAATACCAAAAAAGCCAAGTCTTGGGGAAAAGTAGTATTAACTGATCCTGTAATGACCTTAACTACTGACACTTTAGATTTTGATAGACTCAAGCAATTACTCTATTATAAAAATGGTGCTACCATTAAAGATACTGCAAATGTTTTAGTAAGTAAGAAAGGTAATTATTATTTAGAAACTTCAAAATTTGAGGCTCTATCTGAAGTAGTTCTTACCAATCCTGATTATGTCTTAGAATCAGATCATTTAGATTATTACACCAATAACGGTCAGGCATTTTTGCATGGACCGTCTACCATAACAGGAGAAGACAACTTTATTTATACAGAACAAGGGTTTTACGATACACAAAATGGCATTTCATACTTTACAAAAAATTCACGTCTCGAACATAAAGATAGAGTTTTAATAGCCGATAGTCTGTTTTACAATAGGAATCAAGGTTTTGCTTCTGCCACACAAAATATCAAATTAAAAGATACCGTAAATAATATGATGATTCGTGGTAATTATGGTGAATTCTATCAAAAATTAGATTCTGCTTTTGTAGTCAATCGTGCCGTAGCTATAACAGAGGTTGATAAAGATTCTATGTATGTACATGGTGATACATTGTTAGTTACCGGAAAACCAGAAAATAGAATTGTAAGAGCTTTTAATAAAGTCAAAATTTTTAAAAGTAATTTAAGTGGAAAATGCGATTCAATCTATTCTAGTCAAAAAACTGGTTTGACTCAAATGTTTAAAAACCCTGTATTATGGTCTCAAGAAAGTCAGATGACAGGAGATATAATTCACCTGCTTTCAAATACTAAAACAGAGCAATTAGACAGTTTAAAAATATTAAAGAATGCCTTTGTTATCCAGAAAGATTCTGCGGGTTATAATCAAATAAAGGGTAGAGATATTCTAGGGAAGTTTATAGAAAATGAATTAGAAGATGTTAATGTAATTGGTAATTCTGAAAGTATTTTTTATGCAAGAAATGAGCTGGATAGCCTTATTGGGATAGACAAAAGCACTTGTAGTTATATAAATTTTAAAATTAAAAATAAGAAAATTCAAGATGTTACTTATTTTACAGCACCTGAAGGAGACTTATACCCACTTTCTAAATTACCTGAAAATGCAAGAAAATTTAAAGGATTTAATTGGCGTATTAAAGAAAAACCTTTACATAAAGATGATATTTTTAAAGATGATGGTAATATTACACTTATAGAAAATGGGGATACTATTTCTACATCAAATAGTGCTTCAATTGATAAAAAAAATAGAATGAAAACAAGAGAAATTGATAAAACTCAACAAAAGGTAAACAGCTCTACTCCAGTCAAGAAATCAAAAAAATCTATACCTATTGAAAATATAAATAAGGAATAATCTAAAATATAATATAATCAAATCAGATTTTTTTAAATATCAGGCACAAACCACGGTACATCCATTAGAAATAGAAATTTCTCATGCTGACGGTTGTTTTGTTTATGACACTAAAGGTAAGGTCTATTTGGATTTTATTGCCGGCGTATCTGCAAATAGTCTCGGTCACAATCATCCAAAATTAAAAAAGTCAATTATTGAACAAGTTGATAAATATACGCATGTCATGGTGTATGGCGAGTTTATTCAACAACCCACAGTAGAATTGTGCAAGCTTTTAGCCGCTCAATTATCTCCACTTCAAATGTGGTCAGTCTATTTGACAAACTCCGGTACAGAAGCAACAGAAGGTGCACTAAAACTAGCCAAACGGTTTACGGAAAGATCTGAAATTATAGCGGCTAAAAAAGCCTATCATGGAAATACCCAAGGAGCCATGAGTATTTGTGGTAACGAAAATCAAAATAGGGCGTTTAGACCACTAATTCCAGGAATTAAATTCATTGAATTTAATAATTTTAATGATATTCAAAAAATAACTGATAAGACCGCCGCCGTAATTTTAGAAACAATACAAGGTGGTGCCGGATTCATTGTACCCGAAAATGACTATTTGGCAACAGTAAAAAAACGATGCGAGGAGGTTGGTGCTTTGTTGATTTTGGATGAAATTCAAAGTGGAATAGGTAGAACAGGGAAGTTTTTTGGGTTTGAAAATTATAATATCAGCCCTGATATTATTATCAGTGGAAAAGGTTTAGGTGGCGGTATGCCAATAGGAGCTTTTATAGCTTCCAGTAATGTAATGGCAAGCTTAAAAGAAAAACCTAAATTAGGCCATATTACAACATTTGGTGGACATCCTGTTATCGCCGCTGCCGCTTTGGCTACGGTAAAAGAAATTACATCATCTCATTTAATGGCTGCTGTTTTGCAAAAGGAAAAATTATTCCGTAAATACTTACTACATCCTGCCATTTTATCAATTAGAGGTAAAGGGTTAATGTTAGCTATTATGGTTGAATCTGCCGAAATGGCCACTAAAATTATTTTAAAATCTTTGGACAGAGGTCTGTTAGTTTTTTGGTTATTATTTGAAAATAAAGCAATTAGAATAACACCTCCATTGACAATAACTGAGGAAGAAATTAAAAAAGGATGCCACATTTTACTAGATGTAATTGATGAAATTGTTAAAAATTCAAAATCTTTATACCAGTAAAAGCAATTTTCTACAAAAGATTCAAAATTCCTGAGGTATAATGAGTATTTGATCTGGCATAAACTCATTATTCTTTATTCAAGTTAAAATATGTTAACACAAGTTAAAGTATCGTTAAACTCAACATCTTTTGGTAACAATTATTATAAAACCGTGTCTTTTAGATATATATTTTTAACTTAAATCCTTTTATTATGAAAAATTTAAAATTAATTGCCCTGTCATTTGCCCTTTTAGTTGGCTCCTTTTCATTTGCTTCAAGTACCTCTATTGATACAAAAGAAGAATTGCGAAAACAAATTATTACAATATTAAATAAAGCAGATATTGAATTGACTACGGATGAATTAATTGCAGAAGTTTCTTTTACCTTAAATGAAAACTCAGAATTGGTTATTATTTCTGTGAGTTCAGACCATCAAATACTAGATAGCTATATAAAAAATCATCTAAACTATAAAAAAGTTAATGTTGATGCGTTAAATGTAGGTAAAATTTACAAAATGCCCTTACGTATTATTAAACCGTAACATTCAAACATCTTGTAAAATAAAAAAAGCCCAATTGGGCTTTTTTTATTGCATCAATAATTCGTCGAGTAATTTTTTAACCTTACTGCTATTCCAATTTGCCGGACCATATTCAGATAATGCTACCTTTCCATTCTTATCAATAATAAAAGTTGCAGGAATACTCTGGGTATCAATTTCTTCAGGTGGGTTTGACAAAATATTATATGTAGGTAACATATAATTGTTATCTAGATAAAACTTATCCACTTTTGGCTTATCATCAGAAGTAATAAATATAAACTCAATTTTATCATTGTATTCATCATATAATAATTGTATTGAAGGCATTTCTGCCCTACATGGAGGGCACCAAGTTGCCCAATAATTTATAAAAACTACTTTGCCTTTTAAATCCTTTAAATTTACATCTGTTGCATTGACTATTCCTTTTAGTGAAAAGTTTGAGTTGAATTCTTTCCTATTGTCAACAGTATCAGTTTTTGGTGGCATTACCATAGTCTTAATATAGGTAACTCCTTGTGTTAATTTTGCTCTTGTACCCAATCCAAAAGGTGTAAAAAGAAAAATTAAAAACCCAAAAAACAGGGTATTATATATGATTTTTTTATTGAATTTCATAAACTATTCTAGTTTTAAACTTAGTTGTAAACTGCATTATTAGCTTACAAAATTAATCAAAAAAAAGGTACAACAGTTGTTGTACCTTAAATATAGTATAATTTAAAAGTTTTATCTCCAATACAAAACTGCAAGAAAATTAACTGAATTTGTTTTGACCTAATTCAAATAAATAATTACTTATCTAGTTACTGTTCCTGTTGGAAAACTAGTATCTGTAAATGTTAAGTCATACTTCTCTGGAGCAAGGTCATCTCCTGCTGTTCCTGTTAATGGTTTCAATAGAAACGGATCAGGTGAGTTATCAGGAGAAGGTTCTATGGATATCACCACTGATTTTCCTCTAATATCTAACGGAAACGTAAACCCTGTTGGTGCATTATTAAAAAAATCTTCTCCTGGAATTGCAGGTCCTGAATTTTCGGTTCCACTAAATGATGTGGTTGCACCGGCATTTTCATCTGCAACATCAAAAACCGTAAAGGTGCCTGTAGATAGAGGTCCTGTTCCATCAACAACCCAGCCTTCATATTTCCAACCAGATGCTAAAGTTGGTAAAACCAAACCAACGGTAGGTGGTGCACCAGGAGTACCAAACCATATACCATTTTCATCATTATTATTATTATCAGTTGCTTCATCTGTTGGAGAACGTAAAAAGAATTTTCCAGTAGGTGCATTTGTGGTAAAATCACCCACAGTGCCTATAGAAACGGTAGCACTATTCCCTGAAAAATCTCCATTCACTAACTTGGTATTTGATGGTGTTTCGGCATCTGTACCGGTTTCACCAGCTGGCTCAATACTCAATACAAAACTTGAAGCTGCATTAAGTTGTACAGAATCTATTGCAAAAATTTGGCCTTGGTCTGTACTTTTAAATGTTCCTGTACTAATGGGAGCATTATTTACAATAATCCATCCTTCATAAACATAATCTGCCCCCAAGTCTTCTAATCCACTAATATTTAGTGTTAAATTTTTAGTTGCTAATCCGTTATTATTGTCATCATCGTTATTACAAGATGTGAAAATTAAACCAAAAGCCACAAGAGCTAGAATTACAATCTTTTTTGTCATAATAATCTTTTTTTAATTTGTTAATATTTAACTTTTCCCTAAAATAGAAGTGAATTCTTTAGAAATTCTCAATTATTAGGCAAAAACGAAAAATTAAGATTATTTTATGATAATTGATACTAGTGAAATATTTTCATTGCTTATAAGATTAATGCTAGAACTGAAAAGTTAGAAACACTCTAATATTCATTTAATATTACAGGTTAATCTCAAATACAAAGGTTGTATTTTACAGGTATAGGAATATACACTTCTAAATTAAAAAAGTAGACCGTAAGCCGGATTCTGTTTATCTTAAAAAATCAAGATATCCTTATCATTTATCTACATTATACATTGCTGTATAACTTTAGCTGTTTACCCCTTGGAATTGGACGAGTTACCCTTACCCTTTCGGGACTCCAATATACGTAACATTGCACCTCATAGAGTTTACCTGATTTCACTACAGCCTAACTGTACTTGCTTTCTGTTGCACTTGTCCTCTCACACTAGTGTGTGATGACGGATGTTATCCGCTATGATACTCTATGGTGTCCGGACTTTCCTCCCCGAATAGTCGAAGCGATAAGGTGGTCTACTTTATGGCAAAAGTAAATTAATTAACAAGAATAAAATATAAAACTATCATAAAAAATCCCACTCCTTAATTAAAAAGAGTGGGAAAATTGCTATGAAAAAGAAATATTACTGAACTATTGCTCAGCAATACAATATAATAACGCAAGCGATATTCTTTTATTGTTAATAGTAAAAATTAATTTAGATAATTTCTAAATTAATTTTTAACAATCTGATTGTTAGGATTTTAAAAATGTAAAAATTAAATTTAATCCGAAAAAAACCCACTCAAAAAGAGTGGGAAAATTGCTATGAAAAAGAAAAAGTGTTGAATATAATAATTCAACACTACAAATATATACATTTTTATAATAATATTAATTAAATTTTACCAAATAAATAATAAAATATCATTTTTTAAGAAAACATATCTTTTACCTTTTCAAAAAATGATTTGTCAGAATGGGAAGGTATTGGTTTAAAATTATCATCATTCTTCATTTGTTCAAAAAACGCTTTTTGATCTTTAGACAAATCTTTAGGTGTCCACACATTTACATGTATCAATAAATCTCCTTTACCATATCCTTCTAAACTTGGTAGTCCTTTACCTCGGAGGCGCAATATTTTACCAGATTGCGTACCGGCTTCTATTTTAATTCTAACTTTTCCTGTTAAAGTATCAATTTCTTTACTCTCACCTAATATGGCATCGGGTATACTAACATACATATCGTAATGTAAATTATTACCCTCTCTTTTTAATTTATCATGTGGTAATTCTTGAATAACTACCAATAAATCACCTGAAATACTATTTCCAGGTGCCTCATTACCTTTGCCTGTAACTTTCAATTGTACGCCATCTACTACTCCTGGTGGTATTTTTATAGAAACACTTTCTTCCTTTTCAACCAAGCCCTGTGCATTAGCACCGCTGGGTCTATGGTCCATTACTTCTCCTGCACCATGGCATGTTGGACAAGTAGTGGCTGTTTGCATTCTTCCTAAAATAGTATTGGTAACTCTAGTTACTTGACCTTGGCCATTACATGAACTACAAGATTTATAGGTAACTCCTTTGGCTTGTATTAAACGTTTTACTTTTACCTTCTTTTCAACTCCATTTACTATTTCTTCAAGCGATAACTTTACCCTAATTCTCAGATTACTTCCTTTAACTCTCGCTCCCCCTCTACTTCTACCACCTCCACCAAAACCAGAGAATCCGCCACCTCCAAAAGCACCTCCAAAAATATCTCCAAACTGGCTAAATATATCTTCCATATTCATTCCACCACCACCAAAACCTCCGGCACCACCTTCAAATGCCGCATGACCATATTGATCATATTTAGCTCTTTTATCAGCATGGCTTAATATTTCGTATGCCTCAGCTGCTTTTTTAAATTTATCCTCAGCTGTTGGATCATCAGGATTTTTATCAGGATGGTATTTTATGGCCATCTTTCTATATGCCTTTTTTATTTCTGACTCAGAAGCACTTTTAGATATGCCTAATATTTCGTAATAATCTTCTTTCAAATTAAAAAATTTATAAATGAATATTTATTTCTGTACTGTTTATTGACCTATTACAACTTTAGGAAAACGAATAATTTTATCTCCTAGCTTATATCCCTTTTCTATAACATCAATTATTTTGCCTTTCAACTTATTTGAAGGTGCAGGAATTTGAGTGATAGCCTCATGAATTTCGGCATCAAAAATATCTCCTTTTTTTACTTTTACTAGGGCTAATCCTTTTTGTTGTAATGTGTTTTTTAGTTTATCATTTATCAATTCCATCCCCTTAAGTAAATTTTTATCTTTTACTTTATTTATCTCTAATAATCCCCTGTCAAAATCGTCCATAATTGGTAATAAAACTGTCATTAATTCTTGATTGGCAGTTTTAAAAAGTTCTATCCGTTCTTTATTGGTTCTTTTTTTATAATTTTCAAACTCTGCAAACAAACGTAAAAACTTATCCTTTTCTTGTTGAATTAGCTCTTCTGAAGTTGGTGTATCAACTTCAATATCAGAATTTTCAACATTTTCTGAGTATTCTGTTTGTGTCTGCTCGGTTTCTTTTATATCTTCTTGCTTTATGTTTTCTTCTTTACTCATATTTATGAATATTTTACATTAGTATATTAGCTTGCAAAAGTACTGCCAATTATTTAATAATGTCAAAATGGCATAGGATAAATTTTACAAGAATAAGTATTAGTAATATGTCGTTAGGATCAACCATAAAAAAACCTAAATACCAACTATAAACTTAGGTTATAGATTTAATTTAGGATAAATAATTATAGATTTAAAATTTAGAAAATTAATCTACACGTATAATTTTAGCACCTATAGCTCTTAAACGTTCATCGATACGTTCATAGCCTCTATCAATTTGTTCAATATTGTGAATAGTAGAAGTGCCTTTTGCCGATAGGGCTGCAATCAATAAAGAAACACCTGCTCTAATATCTGGAGATGTCATGGTGGTTGCTTTAAGATTCGATTCAAAGTCATGTCCTATAACTGTTGCTCGATGTGGATCACACAAAATAATTTTGGCACCCATATCAATCAATTTATCTACAAAAAACAGGCGGCTTTCAAACATTTTTTGATGTATTAACAAACTCCCTTTTGCTTGTGTTGCCACTACTAAAATAATACTCAAAAGATCAGGTGTGAATCCTGGCCAAGGAGCATCGGCAATAGTTAATATAGAACCATCTATAAAACTCTGAATTTCATAGCCATCCTTATGTTCAGGTATATGAATATCATCACCTTGTTGCTCAACTGTAATCCCTAGTTTTCTAAAAACATTAGGTATTACACCTAAATCATCCCAACTAACATCTTTAATAGTCAATTCACTTTTTGTCATGGCAGCAAGACCGATCCAACTACCAATTTCAATCATGTCAGGCAACATTTTATGTGTAGTGCCGGTTAAAGATTTAACACCATCAATATGAATCATATTAGAACCTATACCTGTAATTTTGGCTCCCATTCTATTTAACATTTTGCATAATTGCTGTAAGTAAGGTTCACAAGCAGCATTATAAATGGTTGTTTTTCCTTCTGCTAAAACCGAAGCCATTACAATATTTGCAGTACCTGTAACCGAAGCTTCATCTAAAAGCATATAAGTACCTTTTAATGTTTTAGCTTCTACACCATAAAAATGATCTTCTTTATTATATCTAAATGCAGCACCCAATTTCATAAAACCTTCAAAATGAGTATCTAATCTTCTTCTTCCTATTTTATCACCTCCGGGTTTAGGAATATATCCTTTTCCAAAACGGGCAAGCATAGGACCCACAATCATTATAGAACCTCGCAAACCACTACCATCTTCTCTAAACCTTGAGGTTTCTAAATAATCAAGATTGATGTCATCTGCTTGAAATGTATAAGAATTCAATCCATTTTTTTGAATTTTAACTCCTAAATTTTCTAATAGATTGATTAATTTATTAACATCTCTAATATCTGGTATATTAGAAATTGTTACTTTTTCGGGAGTTAATAAAACTGCACATAAAATTTGTAAAGCTTCATTTTTGGCTCCTTGTGGAGTAATTGCACCTTTTAATTGATGACCGCCTTCTATTTTAAAAGTACCCATACTTTATAATAAATTTATAGAATTATCTTTTTCTTTGAGGCTTATTAGATTTTGAACCAGAGCCATACTTGCCTTTCCCTTTGGAAACATTTTTACCTTTATTGGTAACTTTTTTTCTTAATAAATTCTTACTCTCAGATAAAGTTTCATCCGTCGAGGTCAAATTTATTTTATTGTTTGAGAGTTCTGACAAATGCTTAAAAATAATATCATCTTCAACAGTATCTTTATTCCAATTCAAATAACATTTTTTCATATGATTGGCAATGGTAAAAACTAAAGCATCCTTAAGTTCTCCTGCTTCCCAGGTTAATGCTGTATCAATCATTGTTTGGATATTATGACCATAGAATTTATACTTAGAAGCTGATTTTGGATACTGTAATTTTTCCGGTTTGGCTTTAAGCTCTTCTTTTGTAAGTGTTTTATAAGGAGATTCTGCGTCAAGTTTAAAATCTGACATGATAAAAAGTTGATCCCATAATTTATGTTTAAAATCAGGAACATCTCTCAAATGCGGTTGTAAATTACCCATTACATCTATAATGGCATTAGCCATTTCGTTACGTTTCTCCTTTGTTTCTAATTTGATACAATGGTTTACCAATTTCTGAACATGTCTACCATATTCTGGTATAATTAAAAGTTCTCTTTCTGAATTATATTCTAAATCAAATTCGTTCATCATAATTTAAATATTGTTATAGGGCAAAGAAACAATTATATTTACACATAACCAATTTGTTAATTACTAATTACTTTTACCCTAAAATTTTAAGTTTTGCAAATTGTAATAATAAGTTTTTGTTTCCAACGGAATCAAATTTTATTTCTGCTTTTTTATTAGATCCTAGACCTTCAAGCTTAATCACTTCACCTTTACCAAATTTAGAATGCTCAACTACATTACCTACTGTGATATTACTATCAAATAAATTTTCTCGTACATTACTTACCTTCTTTAAATTTTTAGGTGTACTAATTTTTATGGTTTCCGGTACTGCTTTTTTCTTTGATTTAGGTTTATAAACTTCTCTAGTTACTGGTTTTTTAAATCTAATTTTGTCTTGAGGTACACTACCAAAAATATCTTCATCTATAAATTTATTAATCTGAGGAGAAACTTTAGGTGTCATATGATCGACAAATTTATCTTCTATTTCTTCTAAAAAGCGACTGGGTTCACAGTCTATTAGTTTACCCCACCTATATCTTGAATGTGCATAAGACAAATAGGCTTGTTTTTCTGCTCTGGTCAATGCCACATAAAATAAACGACGTTCTTCTTCTAATTCGCTTCTAGTATTCATGCTCATGGCTGAAGGAAATAAATTTTCTTCTAAACCAACAATATACACATATTGAAATTCTAAGCCT
>Ga0209633_10001061_pt1 | contig 29658 bp, 30 predicted proteins | sample Cruoilmetagenom1_FD_187290 | JGI IMG/M metagenome (GOLD analysis project Ga0209633, IMG submission 187290) | Oil polluted marine microbial communities from Coal Oil Point, Santa Barbara, California, USA - Sample 1 (SPAdes) (version 2) | ecosystem: Environmental > Aquatic > Marine > Oil seeps ... | reverse complement strand
GAGCTGGCCGCCATTAACCGGGTCATTAAGGTAATCAAATCCGGGGAATTTATCGGTTCCCTGCGCGCCTTGCACCTGCACCAGCAAGATGAGAATCACTTGCACTATACGATGCTGCCTGATTCAATCGCCACCCCGTATTTGCAAGGACTGATTGCCGAACAGGGTTTTCAGAATATTCTGAAAACATATCGCGACTTGCTCTATATGAGAAACATTCTGGTCCATTGGAACAACCAGGTTCCGGCATACAAGCTCATGCTGAAGGAAAGACAAAAAGCCTATCAATCCAGAGTCCCACAGCTTGAAGCTTTCCATAAAAATACCCGCCAGTCAGTACTGGCTGCTCGTTATAAAAAAATAAAAGACCGGTTTCAACAAATCAGCAGGCAAACCGATGTCCTGGCACTGGCCGATGAGAAAGAAATCAGTCTGCTAAATCGACTGGACAAAATCAAACAGATGCTGGACAGATTGCCTGCTGCAGAATTGACAAAGCAGAGGGAACAATACAGATTGTTCAGAGGCCTGATATATTGGCAACTTGCTGACGTCTTCGCCCCTCGACAATGGCAAATCAAAAAAGAATTAAAGCAGATAGAGCAGGTATTTTCCGAGCTGGAGAACAGGAAAAAATCGTCACTGGCCAAACTGGTAAAAACCCCGAAGTATTTTTCCAGCTTCGCCCAAAGAATCAAAAACAAACAGACAAAGATCCAACTATTGAGTAAACGGATCGAAAAGACCATCAAACAACAGGAAAATCTGCTCAATCGACTGGCCATTGACAACTTGCAGCAACAAAGGCGCCAGATTGAAAATTATCACATACGGGCAAGTTACTCCCTGACCCGCCTGTATGACAGCCTCGCGGCCGTGGCAAAAAAACCATGAAGCACAGCAGGCTTTGTCTTTTATGCATCACAAGCACCCTTGTCGGTTGTGTTGCAGATGATTCTGCCCCACTCATTGAAACACTTGAGGATCGCGATTACCGGATTGAAGAGCGCAAGGCCCCGGATATTACCCGCGCGCAAGTGGTGAAAAAATACCGCGAGTTTCTTGATTATGCCACTGGCGAACCCATGTACGGCAATGCCATGCGACGCCTGGCTGATATAGAACTGGAAACTGCTGAGCAGGAAAACCTGACAAGAAGCAACGAAGAATATGCTGTGATAACTCGCCGTAAAATGGAAGCGGCGATCAGGATGTACGAAGCCTACCTCGATACCTACCCTCACCGCGAAAATGTCGATCTAATTCTCTACCAGTTGGCCAAAGCCTATGATCTTGTTGGTGATTATCTTGGCACACTGACAACGCTGAGCAAACTTGTTAATGCTTACCCTGATAGTCGTCACTATATTGAATCTCAATTCCGCAGGGGTGAAATGTTGTTTGCCCTGGGGCGGTATAATGAATCAGAACAGGCCTATCAAAAAATTGTCAGCCAAACCGAAAGCTCCGTCTTTCGAGAGAAGGCCATGTTCAAATACGGTTGGGCACTCTTTAAACAGAATAAACATACCCCGGCCCTGCACGCCTTCTTTAACGTCATCGATCAAAAACACGAACTCGGGTTTCTCCAGGAAGCTGAATTTTCAGACAATCTGATTCGCACAGAAAAGGAATTACTGGCTGACACCTTCCGCGTTGTCAGTCTGTCATTCTCCTATCTGGACGGCGCCAAAGGTATAAAACAATATTTTTCCCGCAATGGCGCCAGGCAATATGAACCCCTTGTTTACAAACGACTGGCTGCAACTTATCGAAGCAAAGATCGTTTCAAGGATGCAGCAGACACTTATCTTGCCTTTGGCCAACATTATCCGATGAGTGAAATTGCACCAGAGCTTCACCAACAAGCAATCAATGTTTATAAAAAGGCAAAACTACCCAGTTTACAACTTGCCACAAAAGTTTCTTTTGTCAAACGCTACAGTGTATTTGGTCAGTACTGGAAAACCCATGATGACACTACAAAAGAAAGGATCAAGCCCCTTTTGCAAACCCATCTTCAGGAACTGGCACAACATCATCACAGCATTGCCCGCAAAACCAAAATACGTAAGGCAAAATCAAAACACTACTCAATGGCTGTTGCCTGGTACAAAACCTATATAAAATCGTTCCCTGATGAGCGATCCACTGCAACAGTCAATTTTTTACTGGCAGAGGCATACAATGACACCGGTCACTACAACAAGGCCATCATTGAGTTTGAAAAAACCGCCTACCATTATCCTGCCCACCCGAAACAGGCTGAGGCAGGCTATGCCGCCCTGCTTGACTATGCGAAACTTCTGAAACAAAACCGGAAAAAAAAGCATCTTCACCTTCGTATTGTTAAAAACAATATCGAGAGCGCACTCAAGTTTAACACACATTTTCCGAGTGACCGACGCACAGCATCGGTTCTGACAAACACATCTGAACAATTATTCACCATCAAGGACTACCCCCGGGCGATCACGACTGCACAAACCGTCATCGATTCACCTCGACGCACGGAAAAACAGATCATTACAAGCTCTACTGTCATAGCACACTCGCAGTTTGCATTACAAAATTATACTGAAGCAGAACAGGCCTACCAACAAACACTTGCCATGCTTTCCAAAAAGAGCAAACAACGTAAGGCGCTTCAGGAAAAACTTGCCGCATCAATTTACAAGCAAGGAGAGAAAAGCAGACAGGATGGTCAATTGGCGCTTGCTGCAAAACATTTCATTCGTCTGGGTGTGCTGGTGCCGTTCTCCCCTATCCGTGCCACAGCCGAGTACGATGCCGCTACTATTTATATTCAGCAAGAAAACTGGAAACAGGCTGAAAAAATACTGGTTAAATTCCGCAAAATCTATCCGAAAGCAAAGAAGTATCGACTCGGGATAGCTGAAAAACTTGCGCTGGTTTATGCAAAAACCGGCAAACCGCTCAAGGCCGCCAGTGAAATGGAACGCCTGGCGGTGCTGCCAGGCAAATCACAGGCTTACAAACAGGATATGCTGTGGCAGGCTGCCGGACTCTTTCAGGATGGAGGCAAACATAAGGATGCAGCACGTCTCTATAAAAAACATTTAAAGCTTTTCCCCAAAAAATATCCAGAATCGATTGAAGCCCGTTTCCAGCTGGCCTCGTATTACAAAAAAATAAAGCAACCCAGAAAACAGATTTACTGGTTAAAAGAAACTATCAAGGCAGAGAAAGTGGCAGGACAGGCCAGTACAGAACGAACCCGTTTCCTGGCGGCCCAATCGACATTGACCATGGCCTATCCATTAATGACGAACTACCGTAAAACCGCACTTGTGATACCTCTTAAAAAGAGTCTCAAGCGAAAAAAATCACTCATGGAAAAAACTATTCACGCCTATCAACGCGCCATGAATTACCGTGTTGCTGATGTTACCACTTCTGCAACTTATCATATTGCCGAAATCTATCATGACTTCTCACGATCCTTGCTAAAATCTCAGCGGCCGAAAGGTTTGTCCGCAGAAGAACAGGAACAATATGATATTTTGCTCGAAGAGCAGGCCTTCCCCTTTGAGGAAAAGGCTATCACGATCCATTCATCGAATATGAAGCATACGAAGAATGGCATATATGACAAGTGGATAAAACGAAGTCTCAAACAACTAGGTGAGCTTCAACCGATCCGCTATGCAAAATTTGAAAAGGGTGAGTCTTATGCTGAAGAACTGCATTAAACACCCTGTTAGCTATATCAGCATCGTTGTCTTGCTACTGTCAGGCTGCGGAGTTTTTTCCACTAAGCCTCAAGCAGATGTTTCCCCGCAAGTTAAACAAGCATATCAACGCGCACTTGACTCCATGAAGGCGGGCAGGCACAAGCAAGCCATCAAGCAATTCATAAATATTACTAAATCCAACCCCTCACTTTCAGGGCCACATACAAACCTCGGCATGCTGTATCTCAAGACCAGTTCAATGCAACGGGCAGAACAGTCACTCCAGAAGGCCATTGAACTAAACCCTGAAAACCGCATTGCTTATAACTATCTGGGAATCGTTTATCGTCAACAAGGGCATTTTGATGATGCAGAGAAAGCTTATTTAAAGGCGATCGAGGTAGACAGCCGCTATGGCTATGCCCACCTTAACCTGGGTATCCTGTATGATCTCTACAAATCCAATTTACAAAAAGCACTGTCCCATTATCAAAAGTACCAAAGCCTGACGGACAGCCCTGACAAGGTGGTTGAAAAATGGATTGTCGATATCAAACGACGTGATACGGCAAAAACCAAACAGGAGGAGAAAAAGGGATGAAGGTTTTCAGTCTCGTTAGCGCAAGTTTGTTGCTGTTCTGTCATGCCGCGAATGCCGAACGGCTCATCATGCAGGGCACCGCTGTTATTGGTAATCAGGAATTGCCCAAGGTCCTCTACATCGTACCCTGGAAAAAATCCGAGTTGCCCGATTTGAGTGAACCACCGCTGGAAAGTCTGATCGACGAGGCATTAAAACCCATTGATCGTAATGTTTTTAGACGGCAGGTTGAATACTACCAGGTACTCAATGCACCATAAAACCTGCAATTTGAGAACCAGTAAGCGGTTTAACTATAGGGAGACCAATAAATTGAATGTGGCTGGTATGCAAATTACAGATTTTGTTATCATAGTGTAAAAAGTTTTAATAAAAATATTTTAATCCGGTTTCAACAACATTTCCACGTCAGGAGTGAGATGTATGTATACAAGTATTGTTCGGTTTTTTCAGGATGGTGGGCCTTTCATGTATCCCATCATGGTCGTGCTGGCTATCGGCCTCGCAATTGCGATTGAACGATATATCTATTTAACCGTATCAAAAAGACAAAACCGTAAATTTCTGAAGCAACTGCTGCCACTCCTGCAACGCGGTGACTATCAACAGGCCTATGGACTCACTTCAAAATCAAACCAGGCTATTTGTCGTATGCTGTCACAAGGACTTTCTCAGTACAAATCGGCGACCAACAGGGACGATATCGAGGCCGCAATGGAAGAAAGCATGATGGAAACGATTCCCCGCCTGGAAAAACGCACTCACTATCTTGCAACCTTTGCCAATATCGCCACCTTGCTGGGGCTGCTCGGTACCATTATCGGTTTGATCAAGGCCTTTACTGCCGTTGCCCAGGTTGATCCGGCCATGAAGGCAGAGATCCTTTCAACCAGTATTTCAGTCGCCATGAACACCACAGCATTTGGACTGATGGTAGCCATACCCTTGTTATTGTTCTTCGCTGTATTGCAAACCAAGACTACCGAGATTGTGGATAGTCTGGAGATGGCAGTCGTCAAATTCGTGAATCTGATGATGCAGCGTAAGACGCCTGGAAAATAGCATGCGACGTCGGCGTATCCGTAGACCCAAGACAACAACGGAACTCAATATCACGGCCTTCATGAACCTGATGGTCGTGCTTGTACCATTCCTGCTTATGACGGCCGTGTTTAGTCACATGACCATACTCGAGCTTAATCTACCCAGTCCTGAAGCAGGCTCCGCCAACAGTAAGAAACCGGCTTTTGATCTGAAAATGGTTATTCGAAAAAATGTCATTACCGTCCTGAATGGACGGAGTGTTATCAAAAAAATACCCAAGTACAAAGGACAGCACAATTTTAATTCTCTAGGCCAGGTATTAAAACAAATTAAGGCAAAATACGAAAACAAGCAGGCCATCACGATTCTCTCGGAACCCGATATACCTTATGAAATTCTGGTTCAGGCCATGGATGCCTCGCGCTCATTTTTTGCATTTCAGAAAGGAAATATTATTGAGGCTGAACTGTTCCCTGAAATCTCCATCGGCGATGCACCAAGGAAATAAACGATACAGGACATGAAAGATTCCCGGCGTACAATCAGAATGGAGCGGCACCACAAACGACGCAGTGATAGATCTGCGTCGTTAAATATGGTGTCATTGATGGATATTTTTACCATCCTGGTTTTTTTCCTGCTTGTCAGCGCGGCAGATTCTGAAATTTTACCAAGCCCAAAAGCCATCAAACTGCCGGAATCAACCACAGATAAGCGACCAAAAGAAAACATCATCATCATGGTCAACAAAAATAACCTGTTACTGCAAGGTAAGGTGATTGCTGACACCAGGGCTATCGTCAGAAGTAACAAGCCGGTGATAGCCGATTTGGTACAGCACCTGAAACGACTTGATGAGGATTCTCGTCAGGACAAAAATAGCAAACCGGCATCGAAACGTGGTGTCACCATCATGGGAGACAAAAAACTGCATTATCAGCTACTCAAAAAAATCATGCTTAGCTGCGCTACAGCCAGGTATTCGAATATCTCCCTTGCCGTCATGCAAAAAGCACCGGCTCAAGAGTAATTGACGTGGCAACAATGAATTTTTACTGGCAAGATCCCGTCTTACCCTGGTCGGAAACCGACAATGATCAGCGCTTTAAGAAAATATTACGGCTGTCATTGATCATTGCGATTATTTTAGGTGTGGCCATTCCCTTTCTCCCTGCACCCAAACCCGAGCAAAAACGGCTTGAACAGGTATCACCTCGCCTGGCCAAGCTGATTATCGAAAAACAAAAACTAAAACCTGTTGTACCGAAGATCAAGTCCAGGGTCGTCAAGAAAAAAATCACGCGCAAATCTACCGCAAAAACCCGTACAGCCAGAAAAAAGGCCCAGCAGAGTGGCCTGCTCGCCATGAAAAGTGAGTTGGCAGCCCTGCAAAATGCCTTTGACATGTCATCACTTACGGATTCAACACCGTTATCTAAGGCCGATACATCACGAACCACCAGTACCCGCTCCTCCATCAGCAAGAGTGCCCGCAAAGGCAGTGGTGGAATCAACACCAGTTCACTGTCAACCAATACCGGTGGGGATGGTCTCGCCGGTCGTCGACGTGCAGCGGTCAAAAGCAATATCGGAACTGGCGGCGCGGGCAGTCGGCGGGAAAGCAGCCGAAATACCCGCGCGGAAGATGAAATCGCGCTGGTATTTGAGAAAAACAAAGGTGCCATATTCAGTTTATATAATCGCGCGTTACGCAAGGACCCCACCCTGCAGGGCAAGGTTGTGCTCGAATTAACCATTGCAGCAAACGGTAAGGTCACAAAATGTCGAATTATTTCCAGTGAATTGAATAATCCTTCTCTGGAAAGGAAGCTGACCGCCAGGATTAAACTGTTTCGCTTTGCGGCAAAACAGGTTAAAACCATCACCGTCACCTATCCCATTGATTTTTTACCGTCTTAAATATGTATGCATTTGTTTAAAATCGTTAAATTCTGGCATATGTGAGATACATCACAACATAAGCAGGGTAACTGGGCTATTTTTAAATGTGGGCCGATAAAAAGGATCCCATGACAGTACAGGCAAGAACTCTGTTCAGCTTTGAACATTTATTAAGCAAACTAATTGATTCACCAAAATGGTCGCACTCAACAAGGCTATTGATAAACAATCGCTAAAGGGCCTGAGCCCCTTGGGTAAACTCACCCCTGATAAAATTGATGATATTATCAGTAAATCGCGGGTCGAGAACCTGCCTGCTGGACGTATAATCTTTCGCCAGGGTGAAGATGACGGCCAGACCATCTATCTTTTGTCAGGCCAAATCGAGCTCTCTACAGCAGGCAAAACCCGCAAACAGACGATCAAGGGAAAGTCTGTCGAAGCCAAATTTCCCATCGCCGACCAAATCCCCAGACCCGCTACTGCGCGAATCAAAACCACATCCAGCCTGTTATATATAGACTCCAGCCTGCTGGAAATTCTTCTTGATGATAACCCATCGGGTGAATATGAAGTCACCGAGATTGATGTAGCTGACCACGCTACCGGCTGGATGATGCGCTTTCTGCAATCACGAGCCTTTCTGAAGTTACCAACCGAAAATATCCAGAAGGTGCTTATGAACATGGAGGAAATCCATGTCAATAAGGGCGACACTATCGTCCAACAAGGTGAAGAAGGCGATTATTACTACATTATCAAACATGGTTGTTGCGCGGTTACAAGACGACCGGTGGAAAAGGCAGAGGAAATACGCCTGGCAAAACTGCTTGAAGGTGACGGCTTCGGTGAGGAAGCCCTGATCACCAACTGCAAGCGAAACGCATCCGTAACAGCGCATGAAAATGTTACCTTGATGCGACTTAAAAAGCATGATTTCCTGACTTTGCTTGTCACACCATTGATTAGAAATGTTCACCTAAACAGCCTAAAAAGCAGCTTATATAAAAACGCGATCATACTCGATATTCGAACAAACAATGAATTCAAAAAAGGTAGTCTTGACAGCGCCAAACATATTCCCCTGTCCATGGTACGTTTGCGCATACCGACGCTCGACCCGACAAAACAATACCTGCTCTACTCTGATAACAGGGATGATGCAAATGCTGCCTCCTTTTTACTCGCCCAGCATGGTATTGACTGTATGGTTATACTTGGGTCATTACAACAAACGATACCATTATCAGAAGACTCCGCAAAAAGTAAAAAGTCGGCGTCCGTAGCCAGAAAAACTGAAGCACCCGAATTAAAAGTCTATTCCAGTGACTCACATCACAAAGACGCTGAAGATGCTTCTTCAGTCCAAAAACAGACCAGCCAAGCAGAAGGGTCTCATGATGACTCGACCAGCAAACCAGTAAGTAATATTTCTGAAAATAAGCCTGAAAAACCCGACTACACACAAAACACCCAAGCCTCTCAGCTACAAAACAAATTAAAGCTAGAGGCTGAAAAACTGCGTCTGGAGGCAAAAAGGGAAGTCGAAAAGATGTTGGCTGAAGCCGAAGCTATTCGTCTATCCGCTATACAAGAAGCCTCCCATTTACGGGATAAAATAGAAAAAGAAGAAACCATTAAACTGCGTGCAGAACTGGAAGAAACCCGTAACAAAGCAGAAGCAGCAATCAAGAAGAGCGAGCAACTGGCCGAACAAATACGTCAACAAGCAGAGCAGGAAAGCTCTCAGATTCGTAATCAGGCCCTGAGTGAAGCAGAAAAACTCCGGGAGGAACTGAATCAACTACGTGAGCATGAAGCTCAGATGAAACAACAATTGGAAGCCGAGTTACAGGCCATTCGGCAGCAAACAATTGAACAGACCCGTCAGGAAGCTGAACAAGCAAAAATGGCTGCAGAAAAAGTTGCCGAAGAGGCTCGCAGGCTTGCATTACACGAGTCAGAAAAAGCTCGCGCGATAGCTGAACAGGAGGCCCAACAAGCCCGAATAAAGGCATTACGTGAAACAGAGGAAACACATGCCGCCGCAGAGAAGCAGGCCGCCGAGGAAGCCAAAACAATAGCCGAGCAGCGGGCTCAAGAGGCCAAGGCTATTGAAAAAGAGGCTAAACTGGCTCGCCTTCAAGCAAGGCAAGAAGCCGAAGCAATACGTCAGGCAGCACAGCAAGAAGCCAATAGAATCAAACAAAATGCGCTTGAGGAAAGTGAAAAAATCACATTAGCGGCCCCGGCTGAACGCAAACCTTTAATCAGTCACGATAATGTATTTGACCTTGAGGATGAGTTAAGCCCGACCGTAGAACCTGTTTTACCTTATGCTGAAGAGGCATCAACAGCTTTGAAAATGGCAGAGGAAATCAGGGCAAGGCTGGTAGAGGTCGAGGAACAGCGGGCTGAAAACGAGCAAAGCACATTACAAAAAGCAGTCAGGGTCACAGCAGAGATTAAAAGATTTGATGACAAGGTCGTTCTTGAAAGTGAAGAAGATATCTTTATTTTCAAGAAGCCCAGGAAGCAGCCCTCTGATAAAAGCACGATTGAAAAATATACCGAACAGTCATCACGTGAACAGTCTCATGATGCACACGAAACTACTCCGATAAATGACACGATTAGTGGGCTACCAACAACTGATAACAAACCAATGGTTTTAAAAACCTTTGACTTTACCACCACTCAGCCAGACAACAATGAACTTCTTGAAGATAGGGATGGCAAAAAAAGCATTTTGGCAATTGCTGCAAGCATATTTCTTGTTATAACGCTCAGTCTGGTGGCTTATACAACAAATATTCAGATCAACTTTACCGAAGTCGGTGCACTGGTCAATCAGGACTCAATTGAGACAGAAGAGAAAAAGGTAAAGGTCCAGGCCAGAAAAGACTTTCGCAAAAAGATCTCATCTATAACAAGAAAATAATTATTGGATCCTAATGTTTGATTGGCAAAACCCCTTTGCCGACAAAACTTCCCTTTTTAACGTATTTGAACATCGTGGCCTTGATCGGCCAGCCTCGTTCATCTGTAATGACAACCATCCATTCGCCTGTTTTTGACGGATCCAACTTGTATCTTGATATCAGTTTTTCTGACTTTTTCGATACATTGAATTTCCGTTCAAATACCTTCTCACCACGATGTTCCCAGCGATGGTAGATTGTTTTGCCATGCATATTTTTCACTTCAGAAAAATAATACAAATTGTGATTATCATTCGCCATGATCAGAACCTCATTTTCGGGTTCATTTTTTACCAGTTTAGTTGTAAATAATGCTCGGCTGACATCGCCATCATAACTCTCAGAATGGGTTTTATTGCTGGACGACAAGCCGATAATGAATATACAAAACAGAACACCTAAATTAACAAAACTAATACGCCTGGAACTAATCGTTAACATACAGGATTTTCTTGTGCTATATGTTTGGCTTTAATGAAATCCTTGTGCCCAACATGAATCAGATCGGCAACTCGTCTAACCAGGTGCTCTTCGTATTTATCAATCCGACCATCAGAAAATACGATCCTCCATAAATTAGTCATGAGGATTTTCTTTTCTTGATAGGATAATGTTGCATTGACATGCGAAGTATATTGATGCAGGGACACCACATCTTTCATCTTCTCATTAGCCTGGGAAAATAAATTTCGTGCAGCAGCCTCATCGAGTTCAAATTGCTGTTGCAACAGTTGTATCACCATGGATATCTCCTGCTCATCCAGTTGATGATCGGCATGCATCACTTCCACCAGGAGAATTGCAACAGAAAACTCCAAGCTCTCAGCATTGCCCTTCTCTACTGACTTATCAGATGATCCGGTGATATTACCTAAAGCTGTTTTTATACGCTTTAACATGTGGGTAATTGTATATAACAAGGGACGCAGCAACAAGTGGCAACCCCAGGCGATTGAGTTACTTACTAGCTGAAATTACTGGATGTATTCATATCACTGAAGTCTCGATCAGAGTCCACACCCTCTTTCAGAATCATGCGCAATTTTTCCCATGCCTCTTTTAGTTCGTCAGAAATAGTGCCTTCCCTGAAAATACTGATATTTTGTTTAATCTCGTTGAGAGTCAGCACAATTTTAGGTTTTCCCTTAGGGAAAAAACTATCCCGGTCAAAAACCACATAACCTTTTACCGGAACACCTGGAATCAATGATTTGATTGTTACCAAATCAACCTCAAGTTGACGCAGAGGGTTGTCAAAACTGTAACTGCGTCGTTCAACAACCTGGGTCCAGTGGCTAATATTCTCTGAGCCAAAAATCATTCCCTGATATGGTTTTTGGCTGATGATCAAAACACCACGAGGGGTCAATACCAACCAGTCGATAAAAGAGGAACCTTCCACTGCATCAGGAATCACGACATTCTTCATGTAATGCTTGCTGATTTTTCGGATGATGCGTGGAAAATAGCGATATGATTCAGTTGATCGGTACGTTTTCCAGATCATAAATAGGATGATCAATATAATGACAACGAATACCAGCCCAACGATTAGATAATCAGACATTGTCAACACCCGGTATAGTCAATCCCCATTCCCTCATATTTTTAGAGTATATATCCTGACACAGTTCTCTGATTTAAAGGACAAAATTTATTAAACTTTAGTCAAAATATCAGAAATTAGTCTGTAAATTCACATAAAATGAGTCTATTACATGAAAAATCTAACTATACAATTCCATGTTCAAGTATAAAACCATCCATGCTAAATGTCCCTGAAATATCAATCGGCCAATTCAACTCTGACTTTAATTTACGGGCCGCATTCTTGTTATTATAGTAAAGGTCAGCTCTATTGTATGAATAACGATCACATAACAAAACTTAAGCAGGCGGAACAGATAACCCGGGATTACGGCAAGTTACTTGGGGACATTACTTCTGCCGCCTATGCCCACCCCAGCTCCTTGTTACCGCACAGCAAGGACCAGGTCAAGGACGCGATTCAATTGCTGTTGACTGAAATAGGTCAGGACAATGCTGATGTAAGAAGCAGTCTTATTGAAGCCTATGTGCTGCTGGCGAAATTCATTTCGGAAGAGGATGCGGCAATTCTTGAGAAAGGTCGTGATGCGCTGGCCAGGGGCGAGGCAGATACCAGTTTTATTGAAGAGGCTGACCAGGCAACAAAAATCATTAATAATATAAAACTTGAAATGGAAAACCTGATGGAAGACCTTAAAATATTTCTTAACTGATTTTCTTCAAAATTTTCTTTGTTTCATTAAAAGTCAAGGCCAAGATACTGACCGGGTCACGTTTTCCTTTCACATTAATATGCTGTTCCTTGCCTTTCCACAATTTTTCCGGCAAGTACCTGAATGAGAATTCACTCAGAACGATATCCTTATTCAGCGCCTTGCTCGAACTCTCCATTCTAAAGGCGATATTAACGGCATCACCCAGAGCAGTATTATCCTGCCCCAGACCGCCTACCGAGGCAGTGCCGGTATTAATACCCACACCAATTTTCAATTTGTCGGGTAATTGTCCTTTGTATTCCGTATTCAGATTCTCTGTAATGTGGTTAATTTCACATGCGACCGACAGGGCATGTGTAATTGTCTTAAGCTGGTTGTCCTGCGTTTCCCACCTGGCAAAGACACAGTCACCAATAAACTTATCAACCAGACCTTGTTGACTTACAACTATATTGTTTACCTGCTGAAACCAGGAATTCATTATTTTGGTTAGTGTGTTAATAGGCACCTGTTCTGACATCGAGGTAAAGCCGCGTATATCGGCCACCATAATTGTAATCTGCTTGATAACCGACGCATCATGTACAATGGTTTCAAGCATGGAGACACTGTCAATCAGATCCACATCCTTGCTCAACTCCTCAAACAGGATATCGGCCTTTCCGACCGCAATGATATCGCCATGTTTTAACAGTTTAGGGGCAACTACGCGTTGCTTGTTAACGAAACTGCCATTGGAACTTCCGCTATCTATCAGATAAAAATCACCCTCTCCCAGACAACGGATCATGGCATGGTTACGGGAGACAGTCAGTTCCGGAATGATGATATCGCTGTGTTTATCTCGCCCGATAGTCAGCACAGACTTGCAAGGTATCTTGCACTGTCTGGAATTAACTTTATATGAAACTGTAGCAGCCATCTCTCACCACATGACAACAAGACTGTTCCTGCCTGTTAAAGATTCATAACAGTAACTGACTGTCATGCCCCACTTTCCACATTAATGATTAATTTTTCTCTATAACGGATTGGTTCGTCTATTGTTTTATTATTTTGCCAGTGAATAGCGTTTTTGTTCTGCAACCGGCCGATGTAAATCGACTTCGTTTGCCGCACGCATGCCCGATAGAATATCCTCATAATCAGGGTTATCCAATTCCTTTGGTTTTGCATAAAGATCGGCCGTCTCACCATAGTTCTGCTGAATATATTCATCGATGGCCTGTTTGGCCCGCTGTGTATTGGCAAAGTCTGATACCAGTTGTGCAATCCGAAACAGCCATGCCTGGGCAAAGACATCACCTCGCCGGGTCTTTTCTTTTTTTGTTTCGACATTGAGTGACCAGACAAAGTCCTTTCTGGCCCGTCTTAATCGACGGTGTAACACTTCGAAGGTATAACTGCTGATTTCCGGTGAATGCCCGACACCGATAAACCGAAAGTGGTGGTTCTGTCCCTCTTTGCGGGATAAAAAGGCCCGGCAGTCAAATGACTGGGCGACAATATTTGACAAGGCCAGTACCCAGAACGGCGGTTTGTAATCAATACCACTGCTGACCGAGGCTTCCTTCACGCCACTGGCCAGCACCTGCTGTTCAGAAATATCATATTTCTTCATCATGTTGCGGGCTTGCCGAATGGCTGCCGCCGCCTCATTGGGATTACAAGACTCAGAGAGCCGCAAACACTTACAGATTTTATCGATGATCTTGTCTCTATCCATAACAGTATCCTGATGATTTAGAGAAAATATTTTTTATCCTGTAAAATCACAACAATTATAGCATTTTCAAGCAATTAAACATGTAAAATCATGATCTTGGCGCTAGAATACACGATTGAATGTTGTAAAATAAGCCCCATTGTTTACATTAAGCCATTCAGATCAAGGGCGGGATTGAGTATCCTCCCCCCTTCTTTTCCCAACCCAGTTTGGCGTGGAGTCATAAATGAATGCCGTTGTCGAAATACCCTCTGTAGACCACGATTCAATCCGCCATCAGGCAGAAATGGTGGCGCCTCCGCCTGTTATATCGGCAGCCGAACGGGAAACCTTGGTGGCGCGTATCAAACAATTGCTCATTAAGCAGGATGCGGTACTGGTCGCCCACTATTACACCGATTCGGATTTACAGCTTCTGGCCGATGAAACCGGAGGCTTTGTCTCAGACTCCCTTGATATGGCCCGTTTTGGCCACGAACACCCGGCCAAAACCCTGGTCGTCGCTGGTGTCCGCTTCATGGGTGAAACTTCCAAGATCCTGAATCCGGAAAAACGAGTCCTGATGCCAACCCTGGAAGCCGAGTGCTCACTGGATCTCAGCTGCCCGGCAGATGAATTCACCCGCTTCTGCGATGCGCATCCCGATCACACCGTGGTGGTCTATGCCAATACCAGTGCCGAAGTGAAGGCCCGTGCAGACTGGGTGGTCACCTCCAGTATTGCCACCAAAGTCATCAAACATCTGGCCGACAGGGGTGAAAAAATCATCTGGGGGCCTGACAAATATCTGGGCAGTTATGTCGAACAGGTCGCAGGCGCGGAAATGCTGATCTGGCCGGGGTCCTGCATCGTGCATGAGCAGTTTAAGTCAAAGGAACTGACCATGCTGCGCCGCAAACACCCTGATGCCATGGTCCTGGTCCATCCCGAATCCCCCCCCGAGATCATTGCCCAGGCCGATGTCGTGGGTTCCACTACCCAACTGATCAATGCCGTGCACGACAGCACTGCAAAAAAATTCATTGTCGCCACCGATAACGGTATTTTCTACAAAATGAAGCAGGCCGCGCCTGACAAAATCCTGCTGGAGGCCCCCAATGCCGGCTTTGGCGCCACCTGCCAAAGCTGCGCCCATTGTCCCTGGATGGCCATGAACAGTCTGCAAAATCTGGCCTCGACGCTGGAGCAGGGCAACAACGAAATTCACATCGACCCCAAAATTCGTGAAAAGGCGCTCATTCCGCTACAACGTATGCTCGACTTTGCCGCAAGTCTTAACTAACCTCTGGGAACATTGCCACAAATGCCAGCAACCGGGTTATCAACTTAGAATAGATAATCAAGTTTTCTGGCGGCGGGCAGATAACAATGATAAGTACCACTCTAGAGGTAAATACTTATTATCCGCGTCGCCCAGCTTTTTCACCGCAACACCCTGGTTATTTTATTACCCGGCTTGCTGCTAAGCCTGTTGTGGTGGGTCGCCCCGCAACGCTCGGTCATTCCCAAGGCCTTTATCATCACGCAGGACTACCTGCCCTATATGATAATCCTGCCCTCCCTGTTGCTCTGTTTTGCCTTCCGGTTGACAAGGGAGTTTAATCAACTCCTTATCCTGTTAATCATCTATTGGGTATTGTTTCACTTCGTCTGGCACAACCCGCACAAGATACAGCTCAACAAGACCTTGCTGTTGTATGCCACCGCCATCCTTTTGCCCGTCAATATCATTTTGCATAATATACTCAAGGAGCGCGGCATTATCAGTCGCCATGGGTTAATGCGTCTTGGCGCAACCGGCATACAGATTCTTGTGGTGCTGGCGTTGCTCTGGTTAGGAAATAAAACCCTGCATCGCCCACTCGGGATTACGCTATTGCCCCTGTTGAAATTTAAGGGGCTACATATCCCTCAACTGGCGCTGTTGGGTTTTATTGCGGCAGGCATGGTCGCCGGCATCAAGACAGTCCTTAAACCCGGCACCTTGAATCTGAATCAATTCGTTTTCATTGTTGCGTGTTTCTTACTGCTGCAATATTCCCGTAATGAACTCTATGGCACCCTGTTTTTATCTCTGGCGGCCATGTCCATATTGATCGCGATATTATTGAATTCCTACAGCCTGGCCTTTCTCGATGAATTGACCGGCCTGCCCTCAAGACGGGCGCTCAAACAGGAACTCGCCATGCTAAGTAAACGCTATAGCGTGGCCATGCTGGACATAGATCACTTCAAGCGGCTCAATGATACCTACGGTCATGACGTGGGCGATCAGATACTGCGCATGGTGGCCAGCCGCATCCGCCATGTACCCGGCGCACACAAGACCTTTCGCTATGGCGGTGAAGAATTTACCGTGCTGTTTCCCGGCAAAACACTCAATGAAGCACACATCAATGCAAAACGGATTTGCGAAGCCATCGCCAAGGCGCCCTTTGTCTTGCGCGGCAATAGGCGACCGAAAAAGAAACCACCCTTTTTAACCAAACGCCGGGCACAAAAGAAGATCGACGTCACGATCAGTATTGGTGTCGCGCAAAAAACCGGTCGGCATAAAACAGCGCAAGATACCATCAAGGCCGCCGACAAGGCCCTTTATCGCGCCAAGGATGGTGGCCGTAACCGGGCCTGTACCTGATCGACAGTTACCCATAAAATCACTGCTTAATTCGAACAGGCGAATTATGGTACGGCAGCAAGGGCTGGCAAAATCGTCTGGTATAATTTTGGATATGCAAAAACATGGCCCCGAGAGATAACTACAAGGGAGTCGTATCCAACAAGCACGGATTTGTACACGCTTTAATAATATTCATCACCTTCAGGCTCATAGTTCTCAATTTGTATATAATAATTTTTCCTGGTTTCTGAAAAGACAAACCTGAGCTTTGAAAAAGAAGGAAGACCTGAGAAAAAACCTAATACATATCCCCCGGAGAAGCCCATAGGCTCATCCGGCAGTCGAAAAATATTATGATCCAGACTGCCGTTGCTGTTTTCATCGTGAAAGACAATGAGTGCATATTCACCATAGGATATATTTTCAAATGTAGCTGTCAATCTATCAGTTGTTATTGATACTTGCTGACTCTGAAAGGGTTTACCCATCACATCATCCTGTTTTCTGAATAAATTGACGACAATGCGACCGTTGTCATGGCCATAACCACTGATCAAAACCGTTAAATTTTCTGTCTTTTGTGACGCCTGGACAACATTGATTGAACCCAACAATAAAAAAAGGATAATATTTTTCATCTAAGTCACTCCTTAATATGGATATTTTTATTCATATGAAAGCGCCTCATGGGTAGAAACAGCAATGGCCTTGCGTGCCGGAATTCGACTTGCCAGCCAACCAAAGAAGAGTATGGTAAGCAGGGTGATGGCAAGCCCTTCCACGCTGAATGCAAAACTCAAGGAAACATCATGGCCTAGTATAAGATTCCCAAAAAATCTGGCGGCGATGGCACTCAGGGGCAAACCTGCCAGGATGCCGATACTGATACCGATACTGTTAAGAATCATGCCCTCGGAAACAAAGATCCCATAAATTGTCTTTGGAGTGGCTCCTATAGCCCGCATGACACCGATTTCCCGCGTTCGCTCCAGGATATTGATACCGGTGGTTGATGCCATTCCAAGCGCACTGACGACGAGCACAATCAACGACAAAAAAGCAAAAACCGTAAGGATGATATCAAGATGATCGTAGATAATTTTCGCCCGTTCAGTTTGTGACATAACATAGAGCACATCGAGTTCGGCCTTTTCTATGCGACTCTCAGTGTCCATTTTCATGTCTACCACGGAGGCATAACTCCTGTCTTTGGCGGTAAACATCAGACTGTTGACAAGACCTTCTGGATTTACCAAGACATTGTATTGTTCCTTGTCGATGTATATTTTTCCCACATTAAATTCCTTAATAACGCCGACCAATCGTGCACTCAGCTGTTTTTCCTTCAGTCCAATCACGAGCATTTCTCCCACCACAGGTGAATCCAGCAGGTCTGCCGCGCGTTGATTAATGACAACTTCGATCTCATCCTTTGGTTGAAGCCAGCGACCCTCGATAACATCCCACTTCATTAGCTTGGTATCAAAAGGCAGGGCAACAACCCCCACGCCATTGGTTGCAGAGATAACACCCGATTGCAACCGACCCTGGCCACCACTCCATGATTCAATTTGACTGAGATTGTTTAGTGATTGAAATGGCCCTGTTAGCTTTTCCAGGGATATCGAGTTTTTTAACACCACTTGAACATCATATTTCATCGATTCTTTTGTATCATTCAGAAACACAACCAGTGATTGTCTTACATTGAACCCGGCACTGAATATGGCAACCCCAAGGGCAATCATGAACATGGTCACCGCCAGGCGTTTCTTTTTACGCAACAAATTTCGAAACGATAACCGCAGTGAGTTTGAAACAGGCAAGCAGGCAAAGGTCTTAGTTGATAACCTTGATGTATATTGGTTAATGCCGTAGTCACTCAAGGCCTCTGTTACTGGGATACTTGTCCCCCGCCGTATGATGGGAAGAGTGAACAAAACCGGCAGCAGGAGGCCGATAGACACCAGCAGGAGATAATTGGAGAAAGGAAGCGTGGTGGTAATGATATTAAAATTGAGCACCGTGGACACAAACCTGGCAAATGCGAAACCCGATGCCAGCGCAATGGGTATGGCAATGAGTGTAGCGACAACCCCAAGAATCAACACCATGGTGAGATAAATGCCAAATATCTGGGAACGGGTGGCACCCACGGCTTTTAGTATTCCTATTTGGCGTACCTGTTGTGCCAGGATGGCCTGCATGAGTTGTGATATCAGGACCGCACCCATGACAAGTGCCAAAAATCCAATACTCCCCTGAAGGGCGATCAGGGTGTTCAGTTGAAACTGATGCGGGTGCTGGTCAAACCTTGGGACATCGACCGTATTAACAGTCATTCCGTTACGGCGAAACTCGTCAATTATCCCTTGTATTAAATGCTGAACATCTTGCCTGGATTGCACCTGCCTGAAACGAATGATAAGCCGTTGATTGGCTGGTTCACCGGTAATGTCGCTGAAGGTTTTCTTGTCGACATAGGAAGAAATAAACGCATCTTGTGTTGCCGGGGCCTGTGCGGGATCAAAACTGATCCCCGAGATGGGAACAGCCGGTGTTTTGCCTTTAACCTGTACACGAGCGACTGAATTCAACTTCAAATTTGAAACCAGTCGACCATTTCTTTCAATAAGCATCGTGCCTGGCTCAGGGACTTTCCGGCCTTGCTCCAAATAGATTGATGCGACTTCCATGTTGTCAAAATCTTCTACACCAAATACCCAGAGTGGGATCCATTGATTGGGAAAGACTTCGATACGTTGATAGGATAGATCCCGAAATTCAGCCACGTCTATTTCCGGACGGGCCCTAAAAGATGACAGTTCAAGACTGGCAAAATCTTTTGATTTTAAAATCGCATGGGGAGGCTTGGTTCCCGTAAAGTTTGCATTGAGGTCCTTATTTAAAATGGAATATGACACCAAATTGGAGCCCAGCCCCCACAGTCCTATGCCCAGGGCCATAATCATCAAGACCGAGCGTGCTGGATTAAGCCACACTTCAAGCAACGCTTTTTTTAGTCTGACACTCATGGCAAAGCCTCCTCAGTAGCCAACATGCCGTCTTTCAGCGTCAGCACCCGATCATACCCAGAGCTGGAAATATCGTCATGGGTAACAACAACGACTGTTTTTCCTTTTTGTGACAGTTGCTCAAACAGGTTCTGGATATCGCGGGTCGTATGGCTATCAAGGTTCCCTGTCGGTTCATCGGCAATCAGCATCGGCGGATCATTGGCCAATGCCCTGGCAATGGCGGCGCGTTGCTGCTCACCGCCTGAAAGTGCCGCTGGGAGTTTATTGGCATGGCCGGCGATTCCGACCAGTTCCAACAAGTCCAATGCACGTTGTTTGCGTTCCTTTTTGGCTATCACGTTTACAAAATCCATGGCGAGCAGGATGTTGTCCAGGATACTGAGGGTGGGTATCAACTGAAAAAACTGGAACACAATACCAACATTAGCGCCACGCCATGTTGCCAGACGACTTTCATCAAGCGAATGTATCTCGGCGCCATTAATCATCACTGAACCATCACTTGGGTAATCAATTCCGGTCAGCATATTTAACAAAGTCGATTTTCCACTGCCGGATTTGCCGACTATCGCGACCATTTGGCCCGACAAAATTTGCAGGCTGATCTCCTTTAGCGCAGTGTAGTCACCGGACGCCACTGCAAATTTTTTTGATACATTTTTAACCTCTACTAGAACCTTGCCAGGCATCACTTGTCTCCTTTGAACATGAGTACTAATATGGACATGTGTTCATTATCGTAGGTTTGGCGCGACTAGCCAGAACATCAGAAACAGGTTTATCCGTTAATGAACAAAAGGACTCGGTTTGTTCATTAACAGCCTGATGAGAGGTAAAAAATGGTTGGGAATACACAAGATAGACGCATCCAGAAAACACGGGCGGCCCTCCATGAGGCGTTGATCTCCTTGATGCGCGAAAGACCTTATGAATCGATTATGGTGAAAAATATTCTCGATCGCGCCAATGTCGGTCGGTCCACGTTTTATATGCACTACAGGGATAAGGACGAGCTGTTAATCGAGGGTTTGCAACACCTGCAAGCACACCTGCAACAGGCTCAGGACGAGACAAGACTGACCGCTAAAAACAATTGTGACCGGGTGATTGGCTTTAGTCTGGCCATGTTTGAACACGCCCATGAACACCAGGATGTCTACAAAACCCTTGTCGGGGGGCAGGCCTGGGTCGTTATCGGCGGGCATATGGAAGAGATGCTGGTACAGATTATAAAAAAAGAAGCAAAGCCCATTTTTAAAAAGGGCGGGCAGGCAGACGTCCCGTTCGAACTGTTTACCCATACCGTCGGTTCTGCCTTTTGGGCGGTCATGACATGGTGGCTGGATCAGGAAGCCCCCTTACCTCCCACTCGGATCAATGCCATCTTCCGGGATTTGATTATCCCCACCCTGGCGTCAAAACTGGTTTGAGTAGTTGTCGGGCCGTATCTGTTTATAGTTATCTTCGTCGAAGACTTGTTATTTCTCCTGCCCCAACATCTTGCCAACGACCTCATAAACATCCTTGGACAAGCCGCTTTGCTCGCTGATGCGTTTTAATTCAGCCTGCATGAGCGACTTGCGCTTATCGTCATAGCGTTTCCACCTGGCAAGAGCCTGTACCAGCCTTGCGGCAATCTGGGGATTGAGTTTGTCGAGTTTAATGACGTGCCCGGATAAAAATTTGTAGCCTTCACCGCGAATATCATGGAAGCGGGGATTGGTCTGGCAGAAACGGCCAATGAGTGATCGAACCTTGTTGGGGTTTTTCAGACTAAAGGCCGGGTGGTCCAGCAGGGATTTCACGTGTTGCAGTGTGGCAGGCAAGCGCGAACCCGCCTGAATGGCCAACCATTTCTCAACGACTTGCGGGTCGTGTTGCCATTTTTCATAAAACTGTTGCAGTGCGGTTTCCCTTGCTTCGCCATCGTGGTTGGCCAGAGCACCAAGCGAAGCCATCACATCGGTCATATTTTCATCGGCGGCAAACTGTTTGACACATAGGGCGGTGTAATCTGCCTTTTCCAGCTCCATCAAATAAGCCAGACAGGTATTTTTCAGGGAACGTTGCGCCATGTCCTGCGCATTAAACCGATAGGCGTGACTGACATGATTAGTTTGATAGGTCTTGAGTAAGTCTGCCTCCAGTGCCTTGGCCAGTTCCTGCCGGACAAACAGGCGCACATTATCTATTGCCTCGATATCGATGACCTCATATTGTTCGGCCAGATAATTCACGCTCGGTAATGACAGGGCCTGTGCCTTGAGCGCCTTGTCGAGTTCTTCATCACCTAATGTCTTGCCAAAGGCATCGACAAACATAGCGGGCAACTGCAAGGTTTTACCCGCCTGATGATCGGCAATCAGGCCCTTGATGACATTGATCGACAATTGTTGCCCGGCCTCCCAACGGTTAAAGGCATTACTGTCATGCGCAAACAGAAAGGCCAGTTCGTCATTTGAGCTTGCTTTACGGATGAGTACCGGCGCCGAAAAATCCCTTAACAGCGAAGCCACGGGGTGACAGGGAATATTTTCAAATACAAAGGATTGCTCTGCCTGCTTAATCTGGATAATACGCGTTGTATCTTCTGTATTTGTCTCACCCTGTAACTGCAAGGGTAAATCCTTGCCCTGCTCATCCAACAAGCCCATTGCCAGCGGAATATGGAAGGCTTGTTTGGTTTCCTGACCCGGTGTAGCCGAACTGATTTGCTTGATGTTCAAACGATATTGCTTTTGTAATGCATCGTAGTCATCACTGATGTGTAACTCCGGCGTACCCGCCTGCTTGTACCAGTTTTTAAATTGCGTCAGGTCAATGCCATTGGCATCTTGCATGGCCTTGACGAAATCGTCCGTGGTGACGGCCTGACCGTCGTGACGTCCAAAATAGAGATCCGTGCCCTTGCGAAAACCCTCCCAGCCCAACAGGTTGCGGATCATACGCACCACTTCGGCACCTTTGTTATATACCGTGACGGTATAAAAGTTACTGATCTCGATATAGTGGTCGGGACGCACCGGATGGGCCATGGGCCCGGCATCCTGCGGGAACTGGTGATTACGCAGGATATCGACATCATCGATGCGTTGCACGGGACGTGAATTCAGATCCGACGAAAATTCCTGATCACGAAACACGGTAAAGCCTTCTTTGAGACTCAACTGAAACCAGTCACGGCAGGTAACCCGGTTACCTGACCAGTTATGAAAATATTCATGGCCGATGATACTTTGTATATTGTAATAATCGTGATCCGTTGCGGTTTCCGGACTGGCCAGGACACAGGAGGCATTAAAGATATTCAGCCCCTTGTTTTCCATCGCCCCCATGTTGAAATCATTCACCGCGACGATCATAAAAATATCCAGATCATATTCACGACCGTAGGTCTGTTCATCCCACAGCATGGATTGTCTGAGACTGGTCATGGCGTGGTCACACTTGTGATGGTTCTCCGCTTCGACATACACCCGCAGGGTCACCTTGCGGCTACTCATGGTGGTAAACACATCTTCCTTGTAGACCAGTTGCCCCGCCACCACGGCAAACAGGTAACTTGGTTTTAAAGAGGGGTCATGCCATTTGGCAAAATGGCGGCCATCGGGCAGGTCTCCCTGTTCGATCAGATTACCGTTGGATAACAGCACCGGATACTTTTGCTTATTGGCTTGCAGGGTCACGGTATAGGATGACATTACATCGGGCCGATCGGGAAAATAGGTAATACGTCGAAAACCTTCGGCCTCACACTGGGTACACAACATCTTACCGGAGTGATACAGACCTTCCAGTGCCGTGTTGCTGGCAGGGTGAATGCGCGTCGTGATGGCCAGTTCAAATTCACTCGGAACCTTAGCGATACTGAGTCTTTCCTTATCCAGCACATAATCCGTTGCGGCCAAGGCTTGGCCGTCAATAGCAATCGAAACCAATTCCAGTTCCTGACCATCCAGTGACAAGGCCGCATGGCTATCCTGACAGGCCGGGTTACGTTTTAGTTTTAATAAGGAATGTACCAGGGTGTCATCATCATCCAGCTCAAACACCAGCTCGACACGCTCCACCAGACAGGCCGGAACTTGATAATCCTTTAGATAGATTGCACTGGGGGTGGCCGATGTGTCCGGATTGATGTCCGCCATGTAAAACCTCTCGTCTCTCGACTCTAGTTTGTAATCAGTGGTTCGTGGTCCGTCGGGTACTCGACGCCCGGTGCAGGGTCGCCTTGCCATAACGCTTATTGATCTTGTCAGCCAGCTCGTCCAGCTGTTGCTGTCTCGGATCGATAGTCGCTATGGTAGCAAATAGTTCGGCCTGTTCCTGCACACGTTCATTTTCGGGCAACAGATTGCTCACTCCCATGCCCAGCAATCTGACAGCCTGGGGCAAGCTACATTGTTCGAACAGCTTCGAGGCCGCTCGCCACAACACCTCGGTGGTCTGGGTCGGCTTGTCCAGGGTCACGGAGCGTGACAGGGTCTTGAAATCGGCGAAGCGTAACTTGAGTTGCGCGGTCCGGCCCAGCAGTTCGGCATGGCGCAGGCGGCTGGCGACCTGCTCGGTGAGGTCCATCAGACAGGCCTGCAGGGCCTGTCGGTCGCTGATATCCTGCGCAAAGGTGGTTTCATGGGAAATCGATTTGGCCTGTCGTTCCGGCACCACACGGCGTTCGTCGATGCCCTGGGCCAGGCGCCATAACTGTTGACCATGTTTGCCAAAATAGTCCTGCATCACCGCCTCCGGCAACAGCCGCACCTGTTGGATGGTCTGCACCCCCAGCCGGTCAAACACCTGATGGGTGGCCTTGCCCACGCCCCACAGGCGGCTGATTGGCAGGGGATCCAGAAAGGCCTGGGTTTGTTCGGGCGGCACCACCACAAAGCCATCGGGCTTGTCGAAATCCGAGGCAATCTTGGCGATGAATTTATTCGCCGCCACGCCCACCGAGGCCATCAGACCTAATTCGGTGTTGATTTCCTGCTTGATGCGTCGGGCAATCTGTTCGGATGAGCCATAGAGTCGTTCACTGCCCATCGCATCCAGAAAGGCCTCATCCAGCGACAGGGGTTCAATGAGCGGAGTATAGCGGGCAAATATTCCCCTGATCTGCCGGGAGAGCCCGACATAACGCGCAATGCGCACCGGCAAGCGGATGGCCTGCGGACATAACCTCAGGGCACGGGACATGGGCATGGCGCTATGAATACCACACTCACGCGCCACGTAATTCGCGGCGGCGACCACCCCTCTGGCCTCGGCCGCCCCGCCCACCACAACCGGCCTGCCGCGCAACTCAGGCCGGTCCAACTCCTCTACCGAGGCATAAAAGGCATCCATATCGATGTGGATAATCATGATAATCGCTTAGTCGCTGCCCCTTCGATACCTTGGTCGTTTAATCACGTCTTTTCAAGCAGTTAAGCCTAAAATACACATGACTGGGTAAAAAAAGATTACAAGCTTTCTCAACCCGGCTGAAATATTGTCGATATTCTGAGCAAGTAACTCAAGAATGAATAGATTATGCATATTCCTCAACCCAAAATGGGCTTTTTCGACAAGAATGAGGCGGAACAGGAACTGGAGCAGCTCATCCAGCAGCCAGGGGCACGTGAAATACGGCCGTGCCCGAACTGCCAGATGCCATGCGATTCGAATATTCCCGCCCAATGCGCGGTCAGTTGTGACGCCAACTGTGACAATGCTCCACAAGCCCTGTCGAGCGATCCCGACAAACACCCCATTGAACAACATGTGGTGAAAATCGTTTTTGAGCTTTCAACCCTGCGCCTGATGCAGCCCTGTTGGTCCTGCGAGGGTCATCTTAATGGTCAGGGACAATTATGGAAACTGCCCCAGGTGAGTTTTTATGCCGCCTCGGCGCTCTATCCCAAACTCCTGGCAGGCTATCTGACCAAACTGAAGAGCAACAACCAGCTACATTATCCCTGGCAAGTCATTATGGTGGATTATGGTCAGACCTGGGGGCCCACCTACCAGATGGAACCGGCCCTCAATCATATCGATGAAGCAATCCAGCTGGCCTTGTTGCAAGAGGATTTACACAAGATTTCCGACAGTCTGGCAGAGCAACTAAAGCAGGAAGCCCGGATTATGTTGGTCAACGTCCGGCGGGGATAAAAAAATCAGAGAAAGCTAATCAGCTTGCTGAAGTTACGCTATGCCAGCACAGCATCAGCGACCTGCTCAGTTCCAGGTACTGTAAAAACTGTGATAGCGCATCACCTTGGTGACGTATTTCTGAGTTTCCGGATAGGGGGGTATCCCGGCATACTTCTTCACCGCCGTCTCACCCGCATTATAGGCCGCGATGGTGTGTTTCAGATTATTGCGGTATTTCCCCAGCAAATAGCGTAAATGACGCACCCCGGCCTCAATATTCTGCTTGGGGTTGTACAGGTCACGAATGCCATACAACGCCGCCGTCTGGGGCATCAACTGCATCAGACCGGAGGCGCCCTTGTGAGACGTGGCATCGGGGTTAAAATGAGATTCGGTGTGCATCACCGCCTTCACCAACGCCGCATCCACGCCATAGCGGTGTGAGGCGCGGCGAATCAACTTCTCATAATCATCAACCTTGGAAACCCGGCGGCGATTGTACTTGTAGGCCGCCTGACGTCCCATACCCGTGACCTGGCGGCTGGAACGTACCAGCTTGTAACGCTTATCAGTGACAGGACGATCGGTGATCATCCGACTGCCGTCGGGCAACTGATAGAGAAAATAGGCCGTTTTCGCCTGACTGATGACTGGAAATAACACACCCACCAGACCTGCAACCACGAGCATCCCCCTGATGTGCTGTCCCGAAAACATGTTCATTCCCATTTTATTTTCCTTTTCCCTGATGATACCGATTCGGGTAATACCCATATCGGAATCGGGTTGTTTAGCACAATTTTTATGTGTGCTTATTTTCGCCGTTTAGTTCCTTGACTGCAAGAGGTAAACGTGTTCTTCGAGCAAATTTAATCCACGTTGCCTAAACCTTGCATTTTGCTCAAGAATGTCCAGATTCTGTCGCATTTCGATCTCATAGGTAGCTGATAGCAAATTCCGTACCTCATCGGACGAAACAGCAAACGGCGGCCCTTCCATCTGCTCCTGTTCATAAAATAGTGTCACCAATAAACCCTTTATCGGCGCGGGAACAAGGGATTTAAGCTGCTGGACGTAATCTGGCCGCCTATTTGCGGGCATGGCAATCAGGGCAGCACGGTCATATACCGCCGACACCTCACCCAAATCCGCCGCCGTCAGCGCAAAAAAATCACCACAAATAAGGCTAATCGCTCCACTTTGCCAAATCTCGAAACGATCCGTCACCCTTTTGTCGGCCTTGAGTCCCTGTTCGTCAAAAAAGGCCGCCACCGCCAATGGACTCAACTCCACCCCGATCACCTCATAACCTTGCTCGGCCAGCCAAACCAGATCCACACTCTTGCCGCACAGCGGCACCAACACCCGGCTGCCTCTGGGCACTGCCAGCTCCGGCCAATGCTCTTTCAAATAAGGATTCACCTCATCCAGGTGAAAACCAATCAAATTATCCTGCCAACGCCCATGCCAAAAATCGGGTTCCACTGTCCATGCCTCCAACCAGAAAGTGGCGTATTGTAGCAGCGCCCAGCGTTCGCGTTACAATGCTGCCTAACCAACGCCACTGGAGAATACCCCCATGAGCAAAACCGCCGCTGCACAAGCCAGTTATGAAATCAGCGCCCTCGAACTCGGGCCCATGGAAAACTTCATCTATCTCATCAGCGACAAAAAAGCCGGCCGCGCCGCCGTGGTCGACCCCGCCTGGGATGTGGCTGAAGTCCTCAAACTCGCCAAACAAAAAGGCCTCACTATTACCGACATCCTGCTCACCCACTCCCATCACGACCACATCAACGGCATCCAGCAGGTATTAAACAAGCACGATGCCCAACTGCACCTGCTAAAAGAAGAAGCCGAATTCTGGGGCCAGGCGATCAATGTTCCCACCCTGCACCACGGTGGCGACATCATCCAACTCGGCGACACCGAGATCGAAATTCTCCACACCCCCGGCCACACCCCTGGCTCCGCCTGCTATAAAATCAACCACGACCTCATCACCGGCGATACGATGTTCGTGTTTGGTTGCGGCCGTTGTGATCTCGCCGGTGGTGATCCGGAAGTCATGTACGACACCCTGCAGAAAATGGCCAAGATGCCGGGGGATATTATTATTCATCCGGGGCATAACTATGCGGTGAAGGAAACCTCAACGATGGAAGAACAGTGTGAGGGGAATCCGTTTATGCATTTTCATGATAAAAATAAATTTGTTGAGTATCGGATGCATATACACGATAAGGTCAGGAGTGATCCGTATGATGCGGTGGCCCGCGAATCTTAACCTTGTCATTGCGAGCGTTAGCGCGGCAATCTGGTGGGTGTTTGGTTTGAACTTTTTATTTTGAATCGCTATCGCGAGCTGAATTATAAGTCCGTTCTCGGACGGACAGCCGAGTTCATTTTCTTTGAACGCTCAAAGAAAACAGAACCAAAAGAAAACCGCCCCAAAGATGGCGCAAACGTGTTGTGATGTTCGGCTTTCGTAATGAGGTCCACAGACGGGCTATCCATAGCCCGGCTGTGAACCGGCATCATCCCTGATGCCTCTAATTTTATTTTTTTAAAGAAAGCCAAACATCACAACGCGCCATCTGAGGGGGTTGATCCACAATCACCGCAACTGTAGTCTTGTCGTTATCGGTTACAAACTTGACACATGCGGCGGATTACGCTTCGCTATTCTGCCGTATGCGCTAATTAGGAGAGTATCCATGCTCAATGAAAAATGTGATGCTATTGTAAAATATCTTAATATTGAATTCCCAGAATCATATATTGAACAAGCAAATATCCGTGATGAACAATATTTTAAAATTCCAATAGAAAAGGGATTATTACTGCTGAAAGTAAATAGGGAGTTTATAGAGGATAATTCTATCGAAGATATTTTAAGTGAATTCAACAAACAGAATATCTATACTTTATTACATGAAAATCCTAAATTGGGTGTATTTATAAATCAAAAAGGACCAAGTTTGTTCGAGCGAAGTAGCAAGTTATGAGTAGAAAAATCTGTGATTTACTTTGCACTCAAGATGGAACTGCAAAATTACTGTTTGTTTGGGTGTTTGGCCTTATGGGCTTTTCAATAACCATGAAAATCATTGGTGCCGAATCATCATGGACTTTAGCCGCTATTGCCGTAATTATTTTTGTAATAATACCAATTAAATTTAATTCTTGGCGTGAGAGATATTGCAAAGAAAAATGTATGGACACAGAATATGTATCTGGGTTTGATTCAAACTCTCCAGGATATTTTTTAAGACAAATGCAGCGTGATAAAGAAGCAAAAGAGCTTGAAATTTCACCCATCGAAAATGATATACGACATATGCTTGTCGAGGAGGCCATAAAATACGCAAAAGATAATAATTTACTAAAAGATAAGGTTAACTCCACTGGTGCCTTTTCTATGCCTGACACATTAAAAAAAGAATTAGAGCAAGCAGCAAAACAGAACCCAGATGTCCCTATTGATGAATGGCTAGCAGAAGTTAAAAATATAATTAGCAAGATGAAAGATGTAGTGGTCAACTAATACCGGACAGTAAGTTAAGTTTTTCTTCAGCCCTCACAGGCGATAAACCGCCATTGTAAGTATGTGGCCGATATTCATTGTAATAGCACATCAGGTAATGACTGATATCCT